>Ga0209709_10004005_pt1 | contig 12000 bp, 14 predicted proteins | sample ArcticOcean_MG_C_2_FD_187435 | JGI IMG/M metagenome (GOLD analysis project Ga0209709, IMG submission 187435) | Marine microbial communities from western Arctic Ocean - ArcticOcean_MG_CB4_136 (SPAdes) (version 2) | ecosystem: Environmental > Aquatic > Marine > Oceanic | place: Arctic Ocean... | reverse complement strand
ATGTTGTAAGGGAATGTAATTCCTAATGCAGATGTAATGTAAAGACTAGGATTTGCTTGTGGAATTGCATTACGCAAAACAGCAGGAGCTGCAATAAATGAAGCACTAGCTAATAGAAGTCCAAACATTACTGAACCTCCCAAACTTAGACCCATCAATGTAGCTACCACAACACCAATTATTCCATTAAAAGTAGGCATGATTATAGCAAATGATGTGAGAAAAAGCCCAACTTTTTTGATATCATCTAATCTCTGACCTGCAATAATTCCCATCTCAATCATAAAAATTACAATTGCTCCTGTAAACAATTCATCAAAAACAAATTTGATAGGGCCAAATCCCTCTTCACCAATTATGTATCCAATTACAATACTACCAAGTAAGATAACTATAGCTTTGCCAGTGACAGATTCACGTAATACTTTAGAAAGTTTAATTTTTGTTTCATTTAATCCAACATCAATATCGGATGTAGAATCATTAGTGAATGATTGTTTTTTAGCATTAATTTGTTTAGAGACTGCCATATTTGTCAAAAATATTGCCAAGATAAATGCAACAGGTTCTAAAACAGCTAAGACTGCTGCAAGATAACCTTCAGATGTTACTCCCTGATTTTTAAGAAAAGATAAGCCAACTGAAAAAGTTACAGCACCAACTGCACCATAAGTAGATGCTAAGGCATAAGAGTCAAAAATATTGAATTTTCCTAATTTACGTAAAATTTGATAGTGATTTAATGTAAACAATAAGGAAAGTCCAATGGCAACCAACATAGGAATAAGCATATTTTCAAATCCAGTAGTTCTCATTTGGATTCCACCGTGAAGTCCAATTGCTGCAAGAAGATAGATTGGTAAAAATTCAGATATTGCTTCTGGAATTTTTAAATCAGATTTTATTCTTGCTGCAATTATTCCAAATAGGAAAAATAGAACTATCGGAGTAAGAAGATTCGATTGGATTAATTGTAAAATATCCATTAGTAGGATCTGAAAAAAAAATTGCTGAAATAAAAATCAATGTAAACTATACAAAGAGATGAATCAGATAAGTAAATCCAATTCCCAATCCAGCTGCTCCAGGTATAGTAATTATCCATGAGAAAACAATTTGTCTACTTACGTTCCATCTTACAGCTCGTTTTCGTCTAGCAGCAGCAGAGCCCATAATGGTACCAGTAATAGCATGCGTGGTACTGGCAGGTATTCCCAATATTGCAAAAGCTGCCAACATTATACCGCCACCTGTTTCTGCTGCAAATCCTTGATATGGTTTAAGTCTAGCAATTTTAACTCCCAATGTTTTGATTACTTTGTATCCGCCAAAGAAAGTACCAAGTCCCATGGCAGCTGCTGCAGCAAAAATTACCCAAACAGGTATGTCAAGTTCAGGAATCATCCCTGAAGAAAATAAAATTAAAGCAATAATACCCATAGTTTTTTGGCCATCATTTGCACCATGAGTTAAAGCAATCCAGGCTGAAGAAATAATTTGCAATTTGCCAAATGTTTTGTTTACAGGCGTAGGTTTACGATTTGCAAATATTGTTATTATTAATCCAGTTAACAAAAGACCAACAATTAGTCCTCCAATTGGAGCAATTACAATTCCTGCAAAAACTTTACTTAATCCACCATAAACTAATTTTTCAAATCCTAATCCTGCAATTCCCGCACCCATTATTCCACCTACTAAAGAATGACTGTTAGAAATTGGTAATCCAAAATAAGTACAAAGGGTACTCCATCCGATAGCACCTGCCAATCCACCTATGATTATGTACACGGTAATGTCATCGGGTTGAACAATTCCTTTTGCAATTGTTGTTGCAACTGCAACTCCAAAAATTAGTGGACCAATGAAATTCATTACAGCAGATAAAGTTACGGCATGAAGTGGTTTTAAAACACGAGTTCCAATTACTGTGGCAACTGAATTTGCAGAATCATTAAATCCATTTACAAAATCAAAGATTAATGCAACAATTATTGCTGCTATTGCTATCTCTAACATTTAATCATCTCAGGTATATTTCAAAACAATATCTTCAATAACATCAGCTACATCTACACATCGGTCAGATGCAGTTTCCATTGTTTCATAGATATCTTTTAGTTTAATAATTTTAATTGCATCATCACTTTCAAATAGTTCTCTAATTGCTTCTTTATACAAATCATCTACAGTATGTTCAATGTCACTAGTATTTCGACAATGTTGAATCATATCTTTAGTATCCTTAATTCGTTGTAATTTTGAAATCATGTATTCAACTTCCTTAGTAGCTTTAACCAATTCAACGGCCATTTCTTTACAGTATGGTGGAGGAGAAGTAATTTTGTAACTATACACTCTAGCAGCAATACCATCCATGAAATCAATCACATCATCTATTTTTGATGCAATTCTTTGCATGTCTTCTCGATCTAGAGGCGTAATGAACGTTTTATTTAATTCGGAAAATATATCTCGTGTTAAAACATCTGCTTCTGTTTCTAATTGATGAATTTTTGCGGCTTGCTCAGTATTAGTAAGATCGTCAAATAAAACCACTACAGCTTCAGAGATTTCAACTGCTTTTTTTGCCAAATTATCTAAAATTTTTAAAAGTTCTTTTTCATTGGATTTAATCCAAGATAACCATTGTCCCATAACAATCAACATGTAAGTTGAGAGTTAAGGAAACTCTACATAGAGTATATTGTTCTATATAGAGACAGTTGATCGTAAGTAATTTGTAATTAATCACTATTGAATTGTTAAAAAATATGTAATTGTCATTTTTTCTTAAAATGGTTTGTTTACTTCTCTAGTAAAGACATAACTTGTAATAGCCACCATTGCAATTACAAATGCAAAGATAACTGCAATACTAATCAATATAGGAACACCACCTTCAGAAACACCAGTCATTAATTCTCTAACTAGCAAAACAGTATAGGTAACAGGATTTAATTTTGCAATTACCGCAAGCCAGTTTGGCAATAATTCTAAAGGGAATAATGCAGGGCTTAACATGAATAATGGCATGCCAAGTAAATTTATCATTCCCCAAAAAGTTTCTTGAGATTTTGCAGTTGCTGCAAGAGTAACAGATATTCCCGAAAAACCCAGTGAGAATAAAATAACAATCCCCATTATTGGAATAATCATTAATGGGTTTGGAAATGTAACACCAATTGCCAAAGCAATTCCAATAATCAAACTTGCTTGTAAGGCAGCAATTAAAGAAATAGCAGACATTTTCCCTAAAGCAATTGCAGAACGTGAAATTGGAGAAGTTAATGCCTTATTCATAAAACCATATCTTCTATCCCAAAGTGTGTTAACTCCACCAAAAATACTTGTAAAAATGGCAGTCAAGATAATGACACCAGGAGCCATAAATTCAATATATTCACCTTCAAATCCTACAGATTGAATTAATGGTTGAGTCTCTGAAAAAATATTTCCAACTACTATTATCCAAATTGCAGGTTGAATTAATCTAATTAAAACTCCGCTTCTAGATTTTTGGTATCTCTTTAACTCACGCCAAAAAATCGTATATGTATCGTACATTATACTATTCATGCCCGTAACCTCTTCATTTTTGCATGTTCAATCTTTCGATTAAATTTTGACTTGTCATCTCTAATTTCATGTCCAGTATAAGAAATGAAAACATCATCAAGTGTGGGTTGTGTTAGAGATATGGTAGTAATTTTAATTCCAAGATCAGATGAAATTTGAAAAATTTTTGGAATAACTTCTGTTCCATTTGAGGTAAAAAGAATTAATTTTAAATCGTCCTCATTAATTTTTTTGATGAATTCAATCTTTTTTAATTCTGCTAAAAATGAATCATGATTATTATTATTATTTACAACTAGTGAAATAATTTCATTACCCAAAGCATTTTTCATATTTTGAGGAGAATCAATGACTTGGATCTTACCACCATCTATAATTCCAATTCGGTCACATAGGTTATCTGCCTCTTCCATATAGTGAGTAGTAAGAAAAATAGTCATGTCAAATTCAATGTGAATTTTTTTAATATATTGCCAAATTTTTCTCCGAGTTTGAATATCTAATCCAACAGTAGGTTCATCAAGAAACAAGACTTTTGGATGATGTAAAAGACCTCCAGCAATATCTAATCTCTTTCTCATACCACCAGAATATGTAACGACAGCTTGATGTTGTTTATCTGAAAGTTCAATTAATTCTAAAACTTCATCAATTCTTTGATTAATTTCATTTTTTGGAATATGATTTAATTTTGCTTGTAATAATAGATTTTCACGTCCAGTTAGATATTCATCAACAGTAGTTTCTTGCTGTACAAATCCAATATTTTCTCTAACATGTTTGGCATCTTTCATCACATCAAAACCTGCAATCAAAGCTTTTCCAGATGTAGGTTTTAGTAAAGTTGTAAAGATCATCATGGTAGTGCTTTTTCCAGCACCATTAGGTCCCAAAAATCCAAAAATTTCTCCTTTTTCTACTGAAAAAGAGACATCATTGACTGCAACTAGATCACCAAATGATTTAGTAAGAGATTTTGTTTCTATAGCATACAATAACTTGATCCATTTTGAGAATTATAAATTGCTAAGTATTAGATCAAGAACTACTAATAAAAAATTTAAAAAGAGTATTTTGCGAACATGAAGTATGAAAGGATTATGTCAAAAATGTCACTCATCAAATGTAGACATTACGCTTGAGGATGGAAATCCTGTTTGTGCAATTTGTATAAAAAAATAGAATATAATAAAAAAGAATCATTCAATATTTTGAAATTCTTCTTTAGTCATTCCTAAGATAATTTTTTCACCAATTTTTCAAATATCAGAAATTTCTATCAATGGGGTTAAATTACTTGACAGATAATAGTAGGCATGGAAATTTCAGAAGAGCGATTCAGACCAATTCTAATTACAAAAGGAAGGAAAACAGGAAATCCTCATTCAGTATGGCTAAGGGCTGTAAATTATAATGGAAAAATCTATTTTTCAAGGCATCGACCAGATGGAGATTGGTTTCAAAATGCAATTACAAATTCTGAAGTAAAAATTCAATATAACAACATGGAGTTTACTGGAAAAGCATCACTAGTTACAGATGAAAAACTAAATCAAAAAATTTCTCAATTAAAATATCCTGGAGAAAAACGAGCTGACGAAAAAAGAGTTACCATAGAAGTTACATTGGATTCTAATAGTAAAAATTAAACTAAATGAACTACTGTAGAAACACCCCGCCTATCAAATTCAACATCATTTTCAATTTCACTAACAGTGACAGTAAATGAAATCACATCACGGGGCTTACCATTTTCTGCATGAAGTTTCAAATGAAGATCCAACTCATTAGATTCACCAGTTGGCAAATTAGTTTCTTCTAAATATGCCCCACATGTAGATTCTATACGGAATCTATCATCTTTGAAATGATAACCAAGTTTCATCTTTCTATTTTTTCTAGGATGTCCTTTGATAATTACATCAATAACTCCAGGCTTTGTTTCAGTGTATCCTGATTTTTGATTTACAAAAACTCCAATTTCAAGAGGTTTCCCAGCTGTAGATTCAGCCATCTTTTGAATTCCATCATTCATGATAACATCTACTGCTTTGATAGATTGTGCAACCTTTGCTAACCATTCATTTGTTCGAGTAATGGTTGCATGAATTCCTTCACGCCTTCGTTTGTCTTCATCTTCAGGTAATTTGTAATAATCAACCCAAGCTTCATAATCATGAGAAATATCTTCGATAAAATCAATGCAGGTACGCTTGTATTCATTAGGATCATCTGTTCTTTCTGATTCATCACCAGTTCTCATTCCATCATAGCCTTCAGGCATTGCCATACTCTAAATCTATAACAGTTCTAAAAAAACTAATCTTGACTGAAATTAATTCATAGTCAACATAATCCTATCATAAACAGGTCAGATTTTTAGAATTTTTTCTAATTCCTAAAATTTCTGATCAGAGTTTACGGAGAAGTATTGAAATAACCAAAAAATAAAAATTTTTTGATGGTAAATATTTCATGTGTTCTATTTGATCTAGGCGGAGTAATTGTAAATTGGCACAATTCATGGTTAATACAAGATGTATCGGATGAATTTCAATTACAAAAAGAAAAACTATCTAAAGAATTTTACAAAAATCTTCCAGAAATTTCAACTGGAAAGATAAATGAAAAAGAATTTTGGCATACTATTGGTAAAAAACTTGAATCAAAAAAATTAATGAATCTTAATGAATCTCTTTTAGATAAAATATTTCGAAAACGTTGTTCACTAAACAATTCCATGATTAATCTTTCTAAAGAATTATCTCAAAAAGACATAACGGTAGGGATTTTGTCAAACACAGAGCCTGCAAGCTACGCTGTAATGGAGAATTTAACATCATTAGATCATTTTGAGTACAAATTTCTATCCTACAACATAGGTCATCTAAAACCAGAACCTGAGATATATCATCATGTAATTGATAACATATCATTTCCAAAAGAAGAATTATTTTTCATAGATGATCTTAAATCAAATGTTGAATCTGCACGTTCTGAGGGAATAGATTCAGTGCAATACATCGATTATGACGAACTTTTGAAAGAATGTCAAATTAGAAAGATAATGTGATGATTATAATAGGAATTGTGGAGATGCTATTTAATGATATTTTCAGAATTAATTACAGATTTACAAAATGAATTAAAAAGAGAACTTGCACAAATCAGATTTCTTATTAAAAAAAATCCAGGTTTAGGATACAAAAGAATAGTTGAAATTGGAAAAGAAGTTGGTAAAATGTACAACATCAAACTAATTGTAAATTTTCCAAAAGAAGGAAGAATAGAAGAATTTGAAATGTATGGAAAAAGAGATTTGAGTTTAATTATAGATTATGAAAGAAAAAGATTTCCAATAGATAGGGAAATTATTAAACAGAAAGCAATAGAGATGCTAGGAGATGTAAAAACAGAAGATGCATACATGTATGAAAATAAAGAGGGAGTCAGAGTTTTTACAGATAATTGGAAAATAGATATTTTACCTCATTCAGTTCACATATGGACTGAATTTGATGAAAATGTTACAGCATTTTGTAATTGGTTAATGGAAAATGCATATCAGATGAAAAAGAAAGAATAATTCTAAATATTTTCTAATTGATCAAGTAAGGATTCAGCTTCAGAATTTTTTGGTTCTAATTGTATAATTCTCTTACAACATGTTATGGCTTCATCTTTTTGTTGTAATGCTAAATGAACATTAGTTTTTAGAGTAAGCATTTCAACATCATCTGCATTTAGTTGAAAAGATTTTTCAAAATACGGTAATGCCTTTATTGCATCATCTACAATAAAATAGATACTTCCCATAATGAACATGAAATCAGAATCATCAGAATATTCAGGTTCTAAATTTTTCCCAAATACAATGGCATCAACATACTCTCCATCTCTTACTAATTTCTTTAAATGACGTTTTGGTTGTTTGAAAAGACCTACCATTTGTTATCAAAAGATCAATCAAAAATCAATAATTTGAATGTAGAACATCAAGAATTTAGGTTCTAATCATACCAGGCTGGAGGTTCAGCACCGGTAGAAGTATTACTCTGATAAGGTTGCGGGACTTTCATGATTCCTTCTTTGATCAAGAATTGAATTCCTTGAACAAATGATTGGTCATCTATGGTGCCGTCAGCCCACCATCCAGCATTATTTTTAATCCAAGATGGGATTTCATTAGAACTTCCACCAGTTCCTTGGGTAGTTTTTGGAATTTTCATTATTTTTTCTTTGATCAAGAATTGAATTCCTTGAACAAATGATTGGTCATCTATGGTGCCGTCAGCCCACCATCCAGCATTATTTTTAATCCAAGATGGGATTTTTGCAACAGGTATACTTCCATCTAAAGCATAAATTGGAACTTCTATTTGGAGATAATCAGAAGGACCAGAGGGAACAATTCCATTTGGAGCTAATCCATAAATCCAGATTACATAATTTGCAGTTCCAGGGTCCTCTTTAACAACAAAATCAATTAGTGCTTGACCAGAAGGAGAGTAAAGGAATTGTCTACCCTCTTCTTGTGCAATAGATCTTGTCCGAATGTCTTTATCATCTACAACAAAAATATCATACTGAACTTGATTTAAAAATTCAGTTTCATCACTAAATTTTAAGAAATTAACAAGCCATTGTATTTCACAGCCAACAACTGGATCTTCAGGTCCATAGAAAATATGAATTTGGTATCTGAAATTTTTACTAGATTTTTTATGAATTACTTCCTTTTCAATATCAGTATCACAACCAGCAGCAACTAGTTCATTTACAGTAGATTCAATTCCAGCAAATGGAGATTCTTGTACATTTTCTTTATACGTTAATAATTCAAAATCATACTCTGGTGGCGGAATACCTTCAGCAACATGAGTGTAAGTTTTAGCTTTTATTGGAAATGGAAAATCATCTGCAATCCAAACTTTACTTATAGCCCCACCTGTTTTCCAAGACATTATTACAGTGTCCCATGTTCCTGCAGGAACTGTAATAGTTTCAATAGCTAATGGAACAACTTGTTGACCACCAATATTTCCAATTTTACCCCAAGAGACTTCATCAAATCCTTTAGGACCTTTTCCTCCAGAACTTCCATCAGATGTTGCAAAAGCAGATAGCCAAGCAATGGAGGACTTGAATGCACCACGGTAAACACTCAATTCAGCACTACCACCAGTAGGTTCTGGAGCAATTTTACCTAACTCCATTTCACCTACAATTATTTTATTTCCATCATAAACAACAACTTCAGCTAACCACTTGGTTTCACTGCCAACTATTTTATCACCTTTAATCCAAAAGTCCATTTCAAAATTTGTACATTCTTTGTAATCAACAAAACATGTGGAATAAGAAAAGAAATCTCCCTGTTTGAGTCCCTCACCAGCATACCAAGTAGTACCAGCTGGAAACGAATCAGAACTTACACCACCAGCTTCAATCTGCCCATATGCAGATGAAGTCATAGTTATTCCTAAAAATAATACAAGAATAATCGGAATGGATAAAATCGCTTTCAAATCTAAAAAAAATTATCAAAAGCGATAGTTAAACGTTATTCAAATAATCAGAAAATGCCAAAAAAGGCATTAAAATTCAATACAAATAACCAAATATAGAGGAATATTCAAAAAAAATAGAAATGTGCGAATGTTCTAAAGTTCACTTGTTTGAAGTAGAATTCAAACTTGATGGAATGACAGTTGTCCCTACTCACAAAAATTGTGGATTTCCATTAGATGAAAAACAAGCAGATAAGTTCCAAAAAGAATTAGTAAAGTCTTGGGGTTTTGAGCAAGAAGACGATTAAATTAAAAAATAAAAAATTAGATTGTAATTAGCTGTTTTAATTCATTTGTGAAACGGCTTCTTTACAAACATCAGTTTTGCATTGACAATCTGAACTGCATATACAAGCTCCTTGCATTGCACAATCACAGGAGTAATCTGGGTCGCCGCTATCAGCTTCGCAACCACATGCTTGATCTACCATGATAAACCAATGATATTACTTGTTTTAAAAGGTTAGTACACAGAATTGAATCAAGCGTTTGAAACTATCTCAAGTACAGCATTAGACGTAGTTTGAATGACTTCTGCTTGTTGCTGAAGAAGATTTGAGTCGACCTCAATATCAAAAGCAATTTTTAGGATGTGTATTAGATCCTGTTCTTTATTCAAATTATCCTTAATTTTCACAAAATTTTCTTTATTGACATAACCCAAATAAAAATAGCAATCAGAAAGCATCGAATTTTCTAAGAAAAAATCATATTTTTGTTGAATTAATTCAGAATGATTATTTTTCTCAATCAAATCAGAAAAACCAATAGTAGATTTGAACATACGCTCCAATAATGTAGGAGTTGCTCTTTCAATTCCAATTGTATCCAAAACACTAGAAATATGATTATTGATAGAACTTTTCTTAAATTTACGAAGTGAATCAAGCATATGAGAAGGACTTGGAGGGTTATTGTTTAAAGAAGACAAGGCATCAGCCAAATGATAAGAAGCACATTTTTGCCAACATGGAGTAAATACATCATTATTGGTAATTCCATCTTTAGTTTTTTGACAACAAAATATAGATTCAATTAAAGAATTTTTGGCAAAATCAGAAAATAATAAAGATCTTTTTTCAGAAATTGTAGAAAGAAATATTTTCAAATTCCAGGAATCATCTTGAAGAATCTTCAATTTATCATATTGAAGAAGTTTTTTGGTATTTGTTTCAAATAATGATGCATGATGAATGGTGATTAGATTATTCTCAAATGAAATAATTTCATCATTAGAAGAATTTTCATCAAAAACCATAAGATCATAATCACAAGAATCAAAAAAATTATTCATATTTCTACATCCACCTAAACCAATTGGAAAAGTAGATAATTCCTGTGTTTCAATGAATTTTTGTAAATCCATATGATTAGATGAATCAGTTTTTCTATAAAGTAATCAAGTCACAAAGTTTTACAAATTCATTCAAACTCAAAACATTTCCTTTAAATTAAGATGGAGTAGTTTTTCATCAAGCTCCTATAGTGTAGTCCGGTTAAGCATTTTGGCTTCTCAAGCCAAAGACTCGGGTTCGAATCCCGATGGGAGCACTTAAAATTAATTTACAAATTATTGCCTTAAATATCAAAATTACAAATCATACACTATGGGCCTAAAGAACATTAATCTCAAAGAAGAGTACCGTTCAGATACAGATGACATTGTTGCAGAATTCTTCTTTCCGTGTTTGAGTAATTGTATTCAATATGATAGATGTGTAAATTTTTTATCAATTCAAGCACTAGCCACAATAGCAATGGCATTTGATAATTTTGATGCAGGTAAGGCAAAACTAAGAATGATAACAGGTCACAGATACAAGACAGAAGATCTCAACATATTTACAAAATTATTTTCTGAAAAATTTACAAAATCATTTGAAGGAAAATTCATAAAAAATAGTAAAATTCAGAAATTACAAAACATAGTAAATAACGGACAAATTGAATTAAAAATTGCAATTCCAAATTCAGAACGAATCGCAGATGCATTTTCAGAAAGAATTGGAATTTTCATAGATGAAGAGGATGAACAAGTAGCATTTACAGGAACATCAAAAGAATCATTTTCGAGTCAAACAAGAGATTTTGAATCAGTGGATGTATTTACATCATGGAATGATAAAACAAGAGTTGAAAGAAAAAGGAAAGACTTTGAAGATTTATGGCAAAACAAAACAAAATACGTGGATGTTTGTGATTTTATGTATGCAGAAGAAAATAATCTTTTAAAATATTCATCAAAATGGATTACACAAATTTAGAATTCAAAAGAATTGTCTAATCTTGCTTTATTTTCAAAAAAGTTCATTTTATTAATTTTATAATAAATTACCTCGCCACGTCTTTCAATTACTGCAATAATTGGTTCTTTTCCCATTTGGGTTATGTCATCAATTTTTTTTTGCAATGTACCCATCTTCTCTTGTTGCCCCTCATTAAGACCAAAAATTAGAAATTTTGCACCTTTTTCACCAAAATGTCCCCGTTCATAAACTCTAAAATCAGAACCAAATCCAAATCCATCTTTTACAACATATCCTCTAGTTTTCAAATCACGAAATATCAAAAATTTTGTAAGAATTTTAGAATTTGTCTTTTGACAAATACTCATGAAAGTATCAAAATCAATTTTTTTTTTGTTTTTCTTTAGAAATAATTTATGAGTGTATAGTAAATACAAAGATTCAAAGGGTTTAAGAAATAATTTTCCTTTCTCAATTTCACCATATCCTTTTTGTTCAAGATCATGGATCATGTTCTTATTAGAAATACAGACTTGATCTAAAATTAGATCACCAGTAACTTCAGGAGTTTCATCCATAACGAAGAGAAAAATAGAAGATTTCCA
>Ga0209709_10004004_pt1 | contig 12001 bp, 13 predicted proteins | sample ArcticOcean_MG_C_2_FD_187435 | JGI IMG/M metagenome (GOLD analysis project Ga0209709, IMG submission 187435) | Marine microbial communities from western Arctic Ocean - ArcticOcean_MG_CB4_136 (SPAdes) (version 2) | ecosystem: Environmental > Aquatic > Marine > Oceanic | place: Arctic Ocean... | reverse complement strand
GGACACTTTTAAAATACCCATACAACAATGAGGATAAAGGCAAAAAAATCAATCACTTAAATATATAAACAAAGGTTAAAATTATAAGTAGTATAATAATCCAAATAGAGAGATTAGTTAAGAATTGTTTTAGTTTAGAATTTGATTGTAAAAAACCAGGAAGAACTAATAACAAAACTCCAATCATATACACCACGGATAGCAACTGATCTGACATTTTGATATCTTACAATAAATTTAATGATAAGATAAATAAATTAAAATTATATAATTATGAGTTCATTTGACGATAGAAAAAAAGGCTTTGAGAGTAAGTTTGCACATGATGAGGAAACATTATTTAAAATTAATGCAAAAAGAAATAAACTTTTAGGCGAATGGGTTGCAGATAAATTAAAAAAAACCAATAAAGATAAAGAAGATTATATTCTAGAAGTAATAAAATCAGATATGCTCGAGCCCGGAGATGAAGATGTTTTTAAAAAAGTTAAAAATGATTTATCACAAAGTGGTTTTGACAATATTGATGAAGAAATTAGAAATAAAATGAATGAATTAATGGAGACTGCAAAAAAAGGTATTTCATAAAAATTTATTTAATAATTATAATTTAAATTATTATAAATCATTATCTTTGACAATTTTATCAGTTAAATTAATTAACCAAGTTGCTTCTGATACGCAAGCATGAGAAAATATTCCTTTACATAAATGATTGATAAAGTGTGCACTATTAGCTAAGCTGTTATTACTATCTATAAAGGATTATTGAATACTAGCTTGAGATTTATCTTTCTCACGTTTTGATAAACTTTCAACCTCAACCCACTCAACAGCTTTCAATTCTTTGGTTAAAGCTAATTTAAGCACCTGGTCAGCATTTTCTACGGGCGTAATTTTTATATCATCCATAATTTTTTTAGGCATATCAACTAAATCTTTTTCATTATCTTTAGGAATAAGAACATGTTTTATACCCGCTCTATGGGCTGCAAGTAGTTTTTCTTTCAATCCTCCAATTGGAAGGACTTGACCTGTCAAAGTAACTTCTCCTGTCATAGCAACATCTCTTTTAACTGGAATGTTTGTTATAGCAGAAACTATCGATGTAACCATTCCAACACCTGCTGATGGACCATCTTTAGGAGTTGCTCCTTCAGGTACATGAATATGAAAATCATTTTTTTCAAATATTGGTGGTATAATTCCATAATCTAAGCTTTTTGATCTAACAAAAGATTTTGCTGCTTTAACAGACTCTTGCATTACATCACCGAGCTTACCTGTAATTTGCATTCTTCCTTTTCCAGGCATAATGACAGTTTCAATCTTAAGAATTTCACCGCCATATTCTGTCCAAGCCAAGCCAGTCACAACACCAATTTTATTTTTATTTTCAAGTTCACCAAATTTAAATTTTTGTACTCCTAAAAAGTCTGATAAATTTTTTTCGTTGATGTTAACCTGTGATTCTTCACCTGAAATAACTTTTTTAACAACTTTTCTTGCTATTTTAGATATTTCTCTTTCAAGATTTCTTACACCAGATTCTTTAGTATAGCTTCTAATTATTTCTTTTATAATACCTTCTGATAAATTCATTTCTTTATCTTTAACACCGTTGTCTTTTATTTGTTTTGGTAAAAGGTATTTATTCGCAATATTAATTTTTTCATCTTCTGTATAACCAGCTAATCTAATAACTTCCATTCTATCAAGAAGAGGTGGAAGAATATTCAATGTATTTGCTGTGGTAACAAACATTACATCTGATAAATCATAATCAACTTCTAAGTAATGATCATTAAAAGTACTATTTTGTTCTGGGTCTAAAGCCTCCAATAATGCAGACGAAGGGTCTCCTCTGTAATCATTACCAATTTTATCTATCTCATCTAGTAATATTAATGGGTTTTTTTTCCCAGCTTTTTTCATTAATTGAATTATTTTCCCTGGAAGAGAACCTATATAAGTTCTTCTATGTCCTCTAATTTCAGCTTCGTCTCTCATTCCACCAACAGACATTCTAACAAATTGTCTGTGCGTTGCTTTTGCAATAGATTTACCTAGAGAAGTTTTTCCTACACCGGGTGGACCTACTAAACATAAAATGGGTCCTTTTATTTTTTCCATTCTTTTTTGAACAGCTAAAAATTCAATTATTCTCTCTTTGACTTTTTCTAAACCAAAATGATCTTCATCTAATACTTGTAATGCTTTTTTTAAATCAATTTCTACTTCACTTTTTTTAAACCAAGGTAAATCAACCATCCAATCAAGATAATTTCTAACAACTGTTGCTTCTGCTGACATTGGACTCATATTTTTTAATTTTTTTAATTCTGCCATGCATTTTTTTTCTACATCTTTTGGCATTTTACATTTTAATATAGCTCTATTTAAACCTGAGGTTTCATCTTTACCTTCTTCTATTTCTCCTAATTCTTTCTGTATAGCTTTAAGCTGTTCGTTCAAATAATATTCTCTTTGGGTTTTTTCCATTTGAGTTTTTACTCTACCTCTTATTCTTTTTTCTACCCCAATAATACTTGCTTCATTTTCTAAAATTTTTATTATTATATTAAGTCTTTTTTTAACATCAACAGTTTCAAAGATTTGTTGTTTTTCAGCAATACTTGAATTTAAATGAGAGGCAATATTATCTGCTATTTTTGATGAATCTTTTAATTGTTTAATATTATTGATTACTTCATTAGAGATTTTTTTATTTATAGACGTAAGTTTATCTAGTCTCTTAAGTGCTATTAGTGCAAGAGGCATAAGATCTTCATCTTTTTCAATAATCTCATCTTGTTTTTCATAAGTACAAGTTATGAATTTATTGTCATCATTAAAATCTAATATCTTTACTCTTTTGATACCCTCTACAAGCACTTTAACTGTTCCATCGGGTAACTTGAGTAATTGCAATACATTACTTTCACATCCATATGAAAAAATATCTGTTCTTTTAGGGTCATCTACTTCTGAATTTTTTTGCGTAACCAATACAATCTTCTTATTTATTTTCATCACTTCATTAAGAGCTGTTATAGATTTATCTCTACCTACAAATAAAGGTATGACCATACTAGGAAAAACTACAATATCTCTTAAAGGTAATAGTGGTAAATTGGCTTTTACTTCCATACCTTAAATATGGATATTATATTAAATAATGCAATAGATATTTTTTATTTATTAACTGCTAAATTAAGCTGCAGAAGTCTTTTCTAGCTTATTCTTATTGCTGTTATTTTTTGTATGAACTATTATTGGTTGCGATTGACCTTTAGCCGCACCAATATCAACAATAACCTCTTCTACATTTTCAAGGCTTGGAATTTCAAACATTGATTTAAGTAAAATATTTTCTAATATTGATCTTAATCCTCTGGCTCCAGTTTTCTTTTTAATTGCTTTAATTGCAATTTCTTTTATTGCATTGTCTTTAAATGAAAGTTTAGCACCTTCAATTTTAAATAATTCTTGATATTGTTTAATGAGTGAGTTTTTAGGTTCTTGTAAAATTTTTATTAATGATTTTTCATCTAAATCCTCTAATGTTGCTATTATTGGCAATCTTCCAATAAATTCTGGAATCAAACCATATTTTAAAAGATCCTCTGGTTCTAAGTTTTTCATCCACTCGCCAATTTTTTTATCTTCAGTATTTTTAACTTCAGCTCCAAAACCAATTGATGTTCCTTTGTCTCTTTGAGAAATTATTTTCTCTAAACCAGCAAAAGCTCCACCACAAATAAACAATATATTTGTTGTGTCAACTTGCAAGAATTCTTGTTGAGGATGTTTTCTTCCTCCTTGAGGAGGGACGCTAGCAATTGTACCTTCCATAATTTTTAATAAAGCTTGCTGCACACCTTCACCTGAAACATCTCTTGTTATAGAAGGATTTTCTGATTTTCTGCTAATTTTATCTACTTCATCTATATAGACAATTCCTCTTTGAGCTTTTTCAACATTGTAATCAGCTGACTGCAATAATTTTAATATAATGTTCTCTACATCTTCACCAACGTATCCAGCTTCTGTTAAAGTGGTTGCATCTGCCATTGTAAATGGCACATCTAAAATTCTGGCAAGAGTTTGTGCTAATAAAGTTTTACCAGATCCTGTTGGTCCTACTAATAAAATATTTGACTTTGATAGTTCAACTGTTTTATTAGTTTTGTTTTCATAATTTAATCTTTTATAATGATTGTGAACAGCTACTGATAAAACTTTTTTAGCAAACTGTTGACCTATTACATAGTCGTCTAAAACTTTTGTAATATCTTTTGGTGAAAGTAACCCATCTTGGTGTTTAACAAATGTATCTTTACTTTCTTCTTTAATTATATCCATGCATAACTCAACACATTCATCACATATAAATACTGTTGGACCAGCAATTAGTTTTCTAACTTCATGTTGGCTTTTTCCGCAAAAAGAGCAATAAAGAATATTTTTATTATTAGTTGTCATATTTTTTTAATCGAATCAATTTAATTACTGTATTATAAAAGAGTCATACTAATCAAGTGTGGGTTGTTAAAAAAAAACAAGATCTAGTATATTAAGCTCTTTTTTCTACTACTTCATCAACAAGACCAAAATCTTTTGCTGATTCTGGAGACATAAAATTATCTCTTTCGAGTGCCTTTTTAATGTCATCCGTAGATTTACCAGTATGTTTTGAATAAATAGCATTAAGCCTTTTTTTAAGTGACAAAACTTCATTTGCATGAATTTCAATATCAGTTGCTTGTCCTTGAAAACCCGCTGAAGGTTGATGAACCATAATTCTTGAATTTGGTAATGAATATCTTTTTCCTTTAGTTCCAGCAGTAAGTAGAAAAGATCCCATGGATGCAGCTTGTCCAATACATAAAGTGGAAACATCAGGTTTAATGTATTGTATAGTATCGTAGATACCTAATCCGGCAGTAACCAATCCACCTGGACTGTTTATGTAAAGATAAATATCTTTTTTTGGATCTTCTGACTCTAAAAATAAAAGCTGGGCTGTAACTAAAGATGCTACATTATCATTAATTGGACCTACTAAAAAAATTATTCTTTCTTTTAAAAGTCTTGAATAAATATCATAAGCTCTTTCTCCCTTGTTTGATTGTTCAACAACCATTGGGACAAGATTGTTCATTTGTTCTAAAAAATTAATTGTCATAAATTGATTCTCTCAAATTATACAACTTGTGATTAACTTTTGCTAACTTTTTTTGCTTTTTTAGTATTAGAAGCTTTAGATTTGATTTTTTTTGTTTTAACGAAGGTCTTTTTTGATTTAGCTTTATTTTCATGTGTATGGTGATGGTCATGATCAAGTTTATGTGCATCTTTTAAGATTTTTTCTGCTTCTTCTTTAGATATATTCTTTTTATTTGGTTTAGCTTTTGATTTAATAAGATTAATTATTTTTTCTTCATAAGCATTTCCTCTTAAGCTAGCTAAAGCTTGAGGATTTTTTTGATAAAACTCCATTACCATTTTTTCTTGACCGGGCATCATTCTAAGTTGTTTTTGGACTTCGCCTTGAATTTCTTGTTCTGAAACTTTTACATTATTTTGTTCACCAAATTCATTTAAGATTAAACCAACTTTAATTCTTTTTTTAGCAGTTTCTTCAAAGCTCTTTTTATTTTTTTTAACTTCTTCTTCTGGCATTCCTTGAGATAAAACTTTTACTTCTTCTTCAATTAAATTTTCTGGAACTTCATCAACTTTAAAATTTTCAATGGCATCAAGTATTTGTTTTTTAGACAACATATCTAATGAATTTTTAAATTCATCATTAATTTGTTTTGATATTAAAGTTTTTAAATCATTCAAATCTTTTGCCCCTAGATTTTTAGCAAACTCATCATCAATTTTTACATCTTCAGCTCTTTTTACAGTAACAATTTTACAGGTAAACTTAGCAGATTTATTTGCAAATTCTTTTTGAGGATAATTTTCAGGTAATATTACTTCAACTAATTTTTCTTCATCTTTTTTAACTCCAATTAATTGTTTATCAAAACCTTTAATAAACAAATCTTTTCCTAAAACTAATTGAGTATTTTTGCCTTCACCACCAGTAAAGTTTTTACCTTCAATTGTTGCTTTATAATGAAATACTACTAAATTTCCATCTTGAGATTTTACTTCAGGTGAAACATCTTTATAATTATTTTGGTTTTTTGCTATTTCTTTAATTCTTTTATCTGTCTCAGCTGCATCTATTTTTATATTATATTCATCAAATTTAATATTTTCGACAGATTTGATTTCAACTTTTGGTAATTCTGTAACTGACAATATATATTCAAGATCTTTGTCTTCTCCATAAGTTTTTAAATCTAGTTTCGGTTGACCAGCAGGTTTAATTTTATTTTCTTCTAATGCTTTTGTACTAGTATCTTTTAAAACTTTATCAAGAACTTCTCCAAAAATTGCTTTTCCAAACTGTCTTTTTAAAACTTCTTTAGGAACCTTTCCTGGTCTAAAGCCTTTTAAATTAACTGTACTTTTAATTTCTTCATACTTTTCTTCCATATAAGTATTCATAGTTTTTTTATCTATAAAAACTTTAAGGTCTTTGTTTAATCCTTTTATGTTTTCTATTGTTACTTTCATAATTTTAATTGTTTTGGTAGGCAGTAAGAGACTCGAACTCTTAAGGGTTGCCCCACTGGTTCCTAAGACCAGCGCGTATACCAATTCCGCCAACTGCCCACAAATTATGAGATTTTATATATTATTGATTGAATTTGTCCAATGACAAAAATTATGAAATATACAAATAATCATTTATAAATGACTTAAATTTTAAAAAAATGATTATTTCACCTTGTATAAATATTTGCAAAACTGACCCTAAAACTGGTTATTGCTATGGTTGTGGTCGAAATAATGAAGAAAAAAAAGTCTGGAAAGCTGAAGATACGACAGATGAATGGAAAAAAGATAACATTATTAATCTGCAAAAAAGATTAACGGGGTGGCAATTAGAAAGTTTTAAAGATTCTTATAAACACAAACTTGAAAATGGTATTTCATTATTTAAGAAAAACCTTATCAATGAATAAATTTCTGATTGGTATGATTGTAGACTCAACTACTTTTCAAAAAAAAATAAACCTATTATTGTGTTAAAAACATTAATTAATAACGATAAAACAAACTCAAAACTATCAACGTTTAAAAAAAAAGAAACTTTTGATTAAAAAAGTTAAGACTTTTTGTATTTTTTATTAATTTTTTTAGAGAAGTTTATTTTTTTTAAACTAAATCGACTATTTACAATATTACTTCTGTGTTTAGCAAAAGCTTGTTTTTGAGCAAGTTTCATAGCTTTTTTTGACGACATAATTTAATATATCATACTAATTATGAATAGTTCAAAAATTCTTAAAAATAAAATTATTAAATGCAATAAGTGCACTCGATTAATAAATTTTAGTAAAAAAATCTCTTTAGAAAAAAGAAAAAAAAACATTAATGAAAATTACTGGGCCAAACCAGTTCCAGGATTTGGCGATCTTAAAGCTAAGATATTAATTGTTGGTCTTGCTCCAGCAGCACATGGGGGTACTAGAACTGGTAGAGCTTTTACAGGTGATAAATCTGGTAATTTTTTATTCAAATGTTTACATTCTGTAAAAATTTCAAATCAAGCATTTTCTAATCATATAAATGACGGTCTAAAATTAAATTCTGCTTATATAACTAATATTTTAAAATGTGTTCCTCCTGGAGATAAACCTCATAAAAATGAATTAGATAATTGCTCAAATTATTTTGATAATGAAATTTCCAATCTTAAAAATCTAAAAGTCATAGTCACCTTAGGCAAAGTTGCTTTTGATAATTGTATTCAATTTTACAAAAAAAATTATTCAATTAATAAAAAATTAATATTTAAACATGGAAAAAAATATAAACTACCTGATGAAAAAACCCTTATCGCGTGCTACCATCCTAGTCCAAGAAATGTTAATACAAAAGTAATTACCTTTAAAATGATGAAAAATTTATTTTTTAAAGCTAAACAAATAATCTAAATTTTAATACTATCACAAAAGTAAGGTTTAAAATTTTTAAATATTAAACCAGGTATTCTTATTGGTTTACCTAAATTGTTAATAAAAACTAAATGAACTTGGGCCTCAACAATTACATCATTTTCTCTTGTAATAATTTGTGTCATTAGAAACGAAGTTTTTGTAATAGATTTAACAAAAGATCTTATATTAAGTTCATTTTCTAAAAATGCTGATTTTTTATACTGAATATTACATGACTTAACTATTATTGTGGCACCAAAATCTTCTTTAATCTTTTTATTACTAAAGCCGATATTATTTATAGCTTCTGTTCTTGCTCTTTCTAAAAAATTTAAATAATTAGCATAGTAAACAACACCACCTGCATCAGTATCTTCATAATAAACTTTTACTTTAAATTTAAAATTTTTATGCATTTTGACATAATATCAAAAAAAGAAGATTATTTAACATTTATCTAATATATAATAACGATAATGAAAATTTATATTATTTGGTTAATTGGAGTGATTTTGTGGAATTTTGGGTTTCCAGACGCAACTCCAATTGAAGATGTTGTGGTTGCTATACTCTTATCATTTTTAAGTATGGGGCTTAAAAAATACCTAAAATTTTAATTATTCTGAAGAGAAATAAATATTTTGATAATAAGCTATAGCTTTTAATTTAGAGTTATCTGTGTCTGTCATAATAGCAACCCCCGATAGCTCATTCACATCTAAATCATGAAGTTCTTTGAAGTGTTTTTGAACATTAGCTTTAACTGTGACCCACGTATTTAAATTATTTTTTGTTGTGGACAACACATAGTCGATAGATTTTTTTGTATAAGGACTAGGCCAACTATCATCAATAGAGCTATTACTTGAAAAAACATAATTTATTGCCCTATTTGAAAGGGCTGTAGAGCCCGTTTTTTTAACAACAAATACTCTAGCTGCATAATCATGACCTTTTTTACTGTTTTCAATTATACCAGAAAGATCTTTTTCCACTTTCCATGTAATATTAATAAATGGTGTTTTTGACAGATTAATTTTTAGCTCTTTACCAAGTCCTGAGCCTTTACCTTCAGCTTCAGCTTTAATAAAATTACCCTTTTCATTTGATCCTAAAGACCATGTTGTTTCACCTTTTACTTTTCTCACTTTTAATGTTTTAATTTCATCCTCTGTAAAATCAAAAACATTAATTTTTTCAGCTATAGCACCATGCAAAAGTAAAAACCAAAAAAAAATAACTAGTAGATATTTTTTTATCATTAAGTTTTGATATATATATATATATTTATAAAAAACAAGATTTGAACAAGATTTAGACATTCTAAGTGCAATATTAAATCTTAAATATAAGATATGAAATCAATTTCTATATTCGTGCTTTTAATTTATTGGTCGGTGATAATTCTTGCACCAGTTATATCAAAAGAAGAAAACAAATTTGAAAAAAAAATAGCTATAACGCCCAAAATTAAGCCTAATAGGTAGATCTACCTCCACTAATATCAAACACTGCAGCTGTTGAAAACGAATTTTCTTGCGAGGAAAGCCAGCAAACTAGAGAAGTAAATTCTTTAATTTCTAAGAACCTACCTCTTGGTACTTTTGAAAGCATTCTTCCAACATGTTCTTTAGTCATTTGGTTTAAAATTCTAGTTTTTGCGCCTGCTGGGGTGACAGCATTAACTGCTATATCTTTATCTGCAAGCTCTTTACCTAGAGATTTAGTAAGACCAATAGCTCCTGCTTTGGCTGAGCTATATGCACTAGCATTTGCATTCCCATCTTTTCCTGCAACGGAAGCTACATTTACAATTCTACCATAATTATTTTTAATCATATTTGGAACAATGCATTTACAGCAATTAAATGTGCCCATTAAATTGATGTGAATTATTTTATTCCATTCATCTACATCATAATCCCATAAAGAAGATGTAGACCCAGTAATTCCAGCGTTATTAATTAATATATCTATATTAGATGTCTTAATTATATCATTAACAGTATCTCTAACTTGATCATAATTTGATACATCAACAACATTAAATGAAAGATTGGAATTATTTAATTCTTCTGAAGCTTTCAATAATTCTTTTTTATCAATATCCCAAATTATAACCTTAGCACCTGAATCTAAAAATCTTTTAGCAATATCAAAACCAAAACCTTGAGCACCTCCAGTAATGATTGAAGTTTTATTCTTTAAATCAAATTGATGCATAAAAACTATCTACTAGCTAGTAAATAATAAGTCAAAGATGAGATGAATGTTCCAATCATCCAAGAATAAGATTGTAAAAACATCAAATTTACATTCCAAATTGTTGAAGATGCAAAAATAAAACCAATTAATAAAGAGTATATAGCTTTAATATGCCAGCCATTTGAATAAAAATAAGCACTATTGTCATCAGAAGAAAAAATATCTTTATTTATTAAGTTACCTTTTTTTATAAAGTAATAATCAACAACAATAATTCCAAATAGAGGTCCAAAAAATGAACCTGCAGTATCAACAAAAGATAAAATTCCAAGTTGGCTTAATAAAGGTAGCCAAAAAATACCAATGATAAAACCAAGTATACCAATAATGACACTCACACTTTTTAAACTAAGTTTATTTGGACTAAAGTTTAATAATGAGTTTTGTGCGGGTATGTAATTTGCGATCAAATTTGTTGAAGCTGAAGCAACAATAATAAAAAATAAAACTATTATTGTAATTAAAATGTCATTAAATTTTCCAATAATATCGGAAGGATTGGTTAAAATTCTTTCCATATTCTCTAAATTTTTATTTAAAATAACATCAGAACCAACAACTATAAAAACTGCAAAAAAAGAAAAAATAATTAAATTTAAAATTAGACTTAAATTGCCTTTTTTTAATTCACTTTCATTTTTAACATAACGGGAAAAATCACCAAAATTAACGAGAACAACAGAAAAGTATGCAAAAACTGTTCCAGTTACAGTAATTAAAGCTACAATGTTCTCTCTAACAAAAAAATTATTAAAAGTAAAAATATTTACAAAAGCTTCTGTTACGTATTCATAATCATAATAAAGTATCACTAAAAAAAATAATAACATTCCAAAATAAACGGTTATCGCTGAAAAATTTATAATTAGTTTATTAAATTTATGACTTTTGCTAAACAAATATATTTGTAAAAAAATAGCTAATATAAATGATATCCAGTCAACAAGATTTAAACTTAAAAGAAAAATTAAAAAAATATCTTGATCAAGTATTGTTTTATCAATCGAAAAAATTGCTATTTTAATTAAGTAACTGAATGCTTTTGACAAAAAATATGTTTGCACACCAAACATAAAAATACCGACTAAACCTCTTAATAAAGCAAAGTACTTTGCTCCTTTAAACCCTAGAGATGTTCTCAATAAAACTGGAAATGGAATTCCATGTTTTTGTGATGGTTTACCAATTAAGTTAGCAAAGAAATAAACTAAGAGAGATCCAATTAAGCTACCTAAAAAAACTACTGCAATATTTAAATCATAAACAAGATAGAGTGAAGCTATAAGTGAAAAAGCAATTATACTTTGTATATTATTTCCCCAAAAACAAAAAAGGTCTATCCAACTCCACTTTTTATCATTTGGGTTAACTGAGACAATCTCCCAGTTAATTAGACTATTTTTAAGTTTCTCTTGAATCATTATTTTATAATAAACTAATAAATTCTACTGTCCATATAGATAGGTTGGAAGCCACAAAGCAATTTGTGGAAATATAATAATTAAAATTAAACCAATTACTTGAATAACCATAAATTGCATCATTCCATAATAGATATCTTTAAGATCCCACTCAGGAACTACACCTTTCAAAAAGTATGCCGATAAAGCAACCGGAGGTGAGAGCCAAGCTGTCTGGAGATTAACAGCAACAAGTATTGCAAACCAAGT
>Ga0209709_10004001_pt1 | contig 12008 bp, 13 predicted proteins | sample ArcticOcean_MG_C_2_FD_187435 | JGI IMG/M metagenome (GOLD analysis project Ga0209709, IMG submission 187435) | Marine microbial communities from western Arctic Ocean - ArcticOcean_MG_CB4_136 (SPAdes) (version 2) | ecosystem: Environmental > Aquatic > Marine > Oceanic | place: Arctic Ocean... | reverse complement strand
TATTTTACTTTTTAATAAAAATTCTTTAATATATTCCTTAAGATAAAAGCCTGCGTGATCTGAACCAATACAAATATTTTTAAATAAAGATTTCAATTTAATTAAAAGGGTTTTCTAAAATACAAGCCACTAAATGAATACGTGATTGCTCACCTCCATTAAAAAAATTGTGGTATTTGGTATTGTTTGTGATTGTAACAGTCCCATTTGCAGGTAAATGTTTTGCAACATTTTCTATAACCATTGAGCATCCTTTGTTAGTAATGATCGGTATGTGCAGTCTTGGTTCAGGGTCTCGGTGCCAACTTAAAGTAGATCTGGGTTCTTTAAGTAAAATTCTTACCCTACCTAGTTTAAATCTTTTTTTTAATATTACGTAAACTTCTTCAAAATAAGTATTTTTAAATTCTGGTACGATTTCGGAATATTTGGATTCTTCAATTTTAATATCACGAGAAACTTCTTCGCCTGTTTCGTCAGGTTTTGTCCAGTAGACCCCTCTCATATTATGACCTTTTATTGAATCTTGATCACCTGGAATTTGATTTAAAGATATGGCACCAAAGTGAGAGATATCTAAGCTTTCAAACTTTTTTTTTTTTAATATTTTGTCTAAGTTACCTCTTAATTTTTTAATATTAACCTTAAGATTGGGTACTGTATAAAAATCCTCAAATAATTGATGCGCCATAAATACTTATTAAATCACTTTAATAATTTGTTATAATATTATATTTGTCGCATATGACAAAATTTAATAACTATTGTAAATGAAAATATTAGGTTCATACCCGACTACTAGACTGCGAAGAGTTCGCAAATCTGACTGGATAAGAAGACTGGTCTCAGAAAATAGATTATCAGTTGACGATTTAATTTTACCGATCTTTATAAAAGAAGGTCGTAATCAAATAGAGCCGATTAAAACGATGCCTGGTATTCACAGGTACAGTGTTGATAAAGTAAATAAAATTGTTGATGAAGCTACAAACAAAGGAATTCCTATGATTGCTTTATTTCCATATACACCTTTTAAAAAAAAAAATGCTAAAGGATCAGAGGCATTAAACGAAAACAATCTCGTATGTAGGGCATTAAGAGAAATTAAAAAGAGAAATAGAAACATTGGAATAATGTGCGATGTTGCATTAGATCCTTACACAAACCATGGGCATGATGGAGTTATTCATAATAAAGATGTTGATAATGATAAAACTATTGAAATCTTATTAAAACAATCTTTACTTCAAGCACAAATGGGTTGTGATGTAATTGCGCCTTCTGACATGATGGATGGAAGGATAGGTAGAATTAGAAAAAACTTAGATAAAAACAATTTCACAAATACAAAAATTTTATCTTATGCTGTTAAATATGCCTCAAATTTTTATGGACCTTTTAGAGATGCAGTAGGATCTAATAAAAATTTTAAAGGGAATAAAAAAACCTATCAAATGGATTATAAAAATTCAAATGAGGCATTAAGAGAAATTGGTTTGGATATAAAAGAAGGCGCTGATATGGTGATGATAAAACCCGGGATGCCCTACTTAGATATAATAAGAATAGCAAAAGATAATTTTAAAATTCCCATTTTTGCATATCAAGTTTCGGGAGAGTACAGCATATTAACAAACGCAATTAAAAAAAATCTAATAGACAAAGGTGCTATTTTAGAAAGTTTAGTTTCTCTTAAAAGAGCTGGCTCATCTGCTATAGTAACTTATTTTGCATTGGAGATAGCAAAAAAATTAGATTAATTTTAATTAAAATAATTTTCTAGAATTATTCTTGATCTTGGAAAAATTAAATTATTCGGTATAAAAAATTTATTTAACATTAGTAACCTTGTAAATATTAATGATTTTTTGATTAGATCATTATTAATTGAAGTAGGAATTGTATTTTTGATTAAAAATAATGGTATTTTGTATTGGACTTTGTCAATATATTGATCAGTAAAATTTGATTCCACATTTAAATTTTTGAAAATTTCTAAATTTGGATCAAAGCCTAATTCTTTGATTAATTTAAATTCCCATAAAATATATAATAAAATCCAGTTATCGTTATCAAAATTTTTTAATAGATCATCGAAAGATTTATAAATTTTTATGTATGATTGTCCTTCAGGTAATAGCAATGAAAGAATACTGCTTGAAGAAAGTATCCCAGACGTTCTCTTCTTGTCGTTAAAATATTTTGGAGATATGGGTTTAACTAATTCAGTTTTAAAATAACCCATTTTATTTTCATTTTTTGAATTAAAAAAAATAAATATTTTATTTCCTATTTGAAGAAAGTTTTTGATTTTTCTTGAAGTGCCCCCATATACAATTCCATTAACTTTACCGTAGTTGCTTGTAAAAACATTAATTATGATAGCGTTTTCACGGAATTTTCTTTTAGATAATAAAAAGCCATCATCCTCCCAATTCATGATTAAATTTTTAAAGTTTTTAAAAGTGCTGAGGCAGCTTCTTGTTCAGCTTTCTTTTTAGAAGATCCTTTAGCACTTATATTAATTGAATTAGGTATTTTAACTTCAACTCTAAATATTGGGCTATGTTGTGGTCCAGATTGTTTATAAGATTTGTATTTAGGTAATTCTTTATATTTTTTCAAACTAAATTCTTGAAGTTTAGTTTTGGGGTCAATTTCAGTAATATTAGATTTTTCCAAATATTCCTTCCAAAGTTTTAAAATAAGTTTTTCTGAAATCTCTAGCCCACGGTCAATAAAAACAGCTCCGATTAAAGCCTCCAAACAATCGCTGGTTATTTTTTCATATGATCTTGATGTATCCTTGAATGACCCACCCAATGTCATAAATTTTTTAAGATTTAAATTTTTGGCAATTTTAGAACATATTTTTTTATTAACTAAATTAGCAAACTTTTTGTCTATAATACCCTCTTTCTCTTCTGGATAAATTTCAAGTAATTTTTTAGAGAGAATTAAACCTAAAACTCTGTCACCTAAAAACTCTAATTTTTCATTATTCTTTATATTGTTATAACTTTTGTGAATTAAACTTTGTTTTAGTGTATTTAAATTTTTAAATTTAATTTTAATAATATCTTGCAGTTCTGTGGTTTTATCGTTTATCATAGTTTCTTAAAAAACCTTTTAATTCTCAAACTATTGTGTAGGTTCCATATTTTAAGAATACTGCCTTTAACAGTATCATTTGAAAAAAAAACTAATTGAGCTTTGCCAACTAAATTTAAATTTTTTACATACCCAACACTACTCAGGTATCTGCTGTCCTTTGAACAATCTCTATTATCTCCTAAAAAAAAATAATGATCATTAGGAACTGTATATAAGTCTGAATTTTGCATTGATCCAGTCTCTCTATATGCTGCGATATATTTTACACCGTTAGGTAAAGTTTCTTCATAAATGGAAACATTGAAATTTGATACACCACATCTTATTTCAAATTTGTTATCTATTTTTTTTTTTGTAATTTCTTTTCCGTTAATAAATATATTCCCATTGGTGAATTTAATTTGATCGCCAGGTAGCCCAATTAATCTTTTGATATAATCTGTTCTATTGTCAGCAGGAGTTTTAAAAACAATTAAGTCACCCTGCTTGGGATCTTTTTTAAAAATTCTTTTTTTGTAATTAGAAGGACTAAATGGAAAAGAATGTTTGCTATAACCATAGCTATATTTGGATACAAAAATTCTATCACCGATTAATAAAGTTGGTTCCATTGAAGAAGAAGGAATATAAAAAGGTTGAAAAAAGAGAGACCTAATAATTAATGCTATTACTAAAGCAAAAAAAAGAGTTTTAATATTGTCCCAAACTATAAAAGTAATATTTTTCATTTAAAAGATATAATCACAACTGCTGTTGCAAACGGTTTATCATCAGACATGGATAGTAGGATATTAAATTGTTTGTTATTTAATAAGGTTTTAACGATTTGTCTACTTTTTCCTCATATTTCTATGCTTGGCTTACCTTTTTTGTCGTTTTGAACAATTATCTCCTTAAAAATTAAACCATTTGATACACCTGTCCCTAAAGCTTTAGAAAAAGCTTCTTTAGCAGCAAATCTTTTTGCGTAACAAGAATAGTTATTTTTTTTTTTATCACAAAACTTTATTTCATTTACTGAAAATACTTTTTTTTTAAAAAGATTATTTTTTTTAATAATTGCTGTAATTCTCTTTATGTTTACAATATCAGTGCCTATTCCGTATAATTTCATTATTTGAGAATTTGTTTAAATCTGCTTATAGATTTCTCTAGACCAATAAAAATAGATTCCCCTATTAAAAAATGACCAATGTTAAATTCCTTTATTTTTGTTATTTTGGAAAGAATTTTTGCAGATTCAAAAGTAAGTCCATGACCCGCATGTACCTCGAGTTTTAATAAATTTGCATATTCTACGGCACTTTTTATTTTTTTAAATTCTTTTAAGTAGGGTTTTTTTTTATTTATTAAGTTGCATAATTTACCAGTGTGAATTTCTATACAATCAGAGTTAAGAATTTTTGCTTTCTTAATATCTGTAATATTTGGTTCAATAAATAAACTCACTCTCGAACCATTTTTTTTTAAACTATAAATTGTTTTTTGAAGCATATGTTTCTTGTAGTTTAAATTTAATCCACCCTCTGTAGTAATTTCTTTTCTTTTTTCTGGTACTATGCATATGAAGGGTGGTTTTTGTTTAAGTGCAATTTTTAACATCTCTTTTGTTGATGCAATTTCTAAATTTAATGGAATTTTTAATTTTAATTTAATTAATCTTAAATCGTGTTCGTTTATATGCCTTCTATCTTCTCTTAAATGAATTGTAATTGAATCTGCACCATATTTTTCAGATAATAATGCGGCCCTTAATGGACTGGGGTATTGCTCTCCTCGTGCATTTCTTACCGTTGCAACATGATCAATATTTACTCCTAATCTAATTCTTTTTAACATCAGAGATCTCTGCTGCCTGGTTTTGTGGGTTTTATTAGTAAAAGATCTTCAGGTAAATTTTTTTCATCATAAGATGGTATATTAATTTGAACTTGAGAAATAATTTTTTTATTTATAATAGATTTTCCATTTGATCTATCTATAATACATGCGTACCCAAGAATATTGGCCTTAGCATCATTTACTAATGAAGAGCATTCTAAGCTTGATTTACCTGTAGTAATAACGTCTTCCACAATTAATACATTAGAACTTTTTTTTATTTCAAAACCTCTTCTTAGTGAAAAAATTCTATTTAAACGTTCAGCAAAAATTGTTTCTTTTTTTAAAATTTTACCTATCTCATAACCAATAATAACGCCACCCATGGCAGGAGACAAAATTAAGTCAATATTGGTAAATTCATTCTTAATTTTTAAAGCTAATGACTGACATAAAATATTAGCTAAATTAGGCTTACTTAATAATTTTGCACACTGTATGTATTGAGAGCTATGCAATCCTGAAGATAAAATAAAATGCCCATCAAGTAGAGCATCAGTTACTTTTAAAATTTCTAAAGATTCTTTGTATGAAATCATTTTTTCTCTCTTTGTGACGTATAATTTTAAATTTATACTTTTTTTGCTTAATTTGACTTATTAAATTTGTAAAATTTTTTAAATCATTTATCTTTATATCAAAAGAAAACTCAAGATACTTATCTTTTTTATTTAGTAACTCAACGTTTATAATGTTGCACCCATTAATACCTATTAACGTACTTATTTCTCCGAGAACACCGGGATTATGAGGTAGCTCCATTACAAGTGTACTGCTGTACTCTTTATTTTTAATTGATTTATTATCTAATAATTTATCTTGCCAGTATCTTCTTATCGAGGCTCTAGCTTTTCCAGTTTTGGCGGAGGATAACCAGTGCAATGATGGAGAAATTTTTTTCGAATTTACTATTTTAACCATATCTCCATTATTTAAGATTGTTTGTAGTGTAGATTCTGTACCATTTATATAACAACCGATTGTAGTATTTCCAATTTTAGTGTGAACGGCATATGCAAAATCTATAGGTGTTGCTTCTTTAGGTAGTTTTATTACCGCACCTTTTGGTGTAAAACAAAAAACATTATCTTGAAACATTTGAAGCTTTGTAAATTCGTAATAATGCTCGGGACTATTACCATTTTCTATAATTTCAACTAAATCTCTTAGCCAATCATACTCACGCCAAGAAAGTTCAGAAAATTTTTCTGATGATTTGTATTTCCAGTGAGACGCTATTCCTCTTTCAGCAAACTCGTTCATTTCATTAGTTCGTATCTGAATTTCAATTCTCTGCTTTTGTGGACCTATTAAAGAAGTATGAATAGATTTATATTTATTTATTTTAGGTGTTGAAATATAATCTTTAAATTTACCTGGTATTGCAGAATATTTACTATGAAACACTCCTAATGTTTTATAACATTCTTCTGTTGAATTTAATAAAATTCTAAATCCCACTATGTCAGTAATTTGCTCTAAAGATATTTTTTTACTTTGAATTTTTCTCCAAATTGAAAAAGGAGTTTTTTCCCTTCCAGCTATTTTGGCATCAACCCCTTGCATTTTTAACGTTTCAACTAATTCATTAGATATAGAATGAAAATTATCTTCGCGATTATTTTTAATAAATTCTAATCTTTTGATTATTAAATTTCGTGCTTTTTCATTTAAAACCGAAAAAGATAAATCTTCAAGTTCATCTCTAATTCTATTCATGCCCATTCTATCTGCTAACGGAGCATAAATTTCCATTGTTTCTTTTGCAATACGCTGCTTTTTTTCATTTGAGTTAAAGGCATGAATAGTTCTCATATTGTGTAATCGGTCAGCTAATTTAACTAGTAGAACTCGAATATCTTTCGAGGTAGCTAATATCAATTTTCTAAAATTTTCTGCCCTAGAATTTTCAATTGCTTTATTTTCTAATTGAGAAATTTTTGTAACACCATCAACTAGATCTGCAACTTCTTTTCCGAATTCATGTAAAACAAGGTCATATGTTGCTTTTGTATCTTCTATAGTGTCATGAAGTAACCCGGTAACTATAGTGGCGCTATCTAATTTTAAGTCTGATAAAATGTCAGCAACAGCAACAGGATGTATAACATATGGGTCTCCAGACTGTCGCTTTTGATTTTTATGAGCGTTAAGAGCAAAATTATAAGCCTTACTTAAAGTGGTATGATTTAAAAACTTATTATAGGATTTAATTTTATTTATTAGTTGTTCATTATTAATCATATTGCAATTGTAGCACTTTCATTAATTCTTGTAATCTGATTACTTTCATTTAAATCAAGTTTTTCTATATAAAAATCAATTTTCTTATTGCTTATCGGGTGTTGCCAATTAGGAGATATTTCTTTTAAAGGAAATAAAACAAAATTTCTCTTTTCTAACAAAGGGTGAGGTAAGGTTAACAAATAATCTTTAATTACCAATTTATTAAAATCAATAATATCAATATCAATTATGCGTGGAGCATTTTTTTTAGCTTTTATTCTACCCATTTTTTTTTCAATAAGTTTAGTTAATTTGATTAAAGTATTGGGATCCTTATTAAATTTAATAATCAAAACTATATTTATAAACTTTGGAAATTTGTTGTTTGGATAGGAAGGAGTTTCATAAAAATGTGAAGCTTTTTCTAGTGCAATGTGACTTGAATTCAGCAAAGAAATACATTTTTTAATATTATCAAATCTATCACCATATTTTGATGAAAGATTTGATCCTATACTTAAAATAATCATTAACTTTTGTTTCTAAATATTCTTGCTTTTTCTCTACTCCAGTCTCTATTCTTTTTAACCTGCCTTTTGTCAAAAAGTTTTTTTCCTTTAGCAACAGCAAGCTCAACTTTGACTTTACCTTTAAGAAAATACATTTTAGTAGGTACTATGGTTAAACCTTCTTCATTTATTTTTCCTAATAATTTATTTATTTCTTTTTTATTTAAAAGTAATTTTCTTTCCCCTTTGGGTTCATGATTATTGTAACTAGACTGACTATACGAAGGAACGTGAGAGTTTATTAAATAAATTTCTCCATTTTTGTCTGAAGCATAAGAATCTGCAATACTTGCTTTACCGTCTCTAATAGATTTTACTTCAGAACCTTTTAACGCAATCCCTGCTTCATATATTTCGTAAAAGAAATAGTTAAAACTTGCTTTTCTATTTAAACAAATTATTTTCTGTCCAGTAAGAGTTTTTTGTTTCATTAAAGTAGTTTGGCAACTTTAAGAGCTTGCTTAATTGCTAGCTTTGTCTCTTCGGTAACTTTAACTAAAGGTAGTCTCACATCATCTGGCGCAAGATTTAAAAGTGAAGCAGCATATTTGACGGGCGATGGGTTACTTTCAATAAATAATGCTTTATGTAAAGGTTTGAGCATATTGTTAATTTCTTGTGCCCTTGTATCGTCATTCTTTTCATTTATTTTTAAATTTAAGTTTTGAAATTCGCAGCATAATTTAGCAGCAATATTAGCTGTAACACTAATACATCCTACTCCACCTCTTTTATTAAACTCTAAAGCGTTATCATCTTCACCAGTCAATTGAATAAATTCATTTCCCATTGCGCTAAGTTGACTGTTAACACGGTTGAGATCACCTGTGGCATCCTTAACACCTACGATATTTTTTAGTTCAAACAATCTTGCCATTGTATCAACACTCATATCTACCACTGATCTGGAAGGGATATTATAAATTATAATTGGTGTACCAACATTGTCATTAATTTTTTTATAGTGTTGGTATAAACCTTCTTGAGTAGGTTTGTTATAATATGGAGTGACAATTAACAAACCGTCTACTCCAGCTTTTTCAGCATGTTTTGACAATTCTACTGCTTCGGCCGTAGAATTTGACCCGGTGCCAGCTATAATAGGAATTTTGTTTTTTGATTCTTTTACACAAATTTCTATGACCTTCCTGTGTTCAGCGTGCGTTAAAGTAGGAGATTCTCCAGTAGTGCCGGCAGGAACTATGCCATTTGTACCATTTTTAATGTGATGGTGAATCAAATTAGAGAAGTTTTCTTCATCTAAAACATCATTTTTAAATGGTGTTATTAAAGCTACTATTGATCCTTTAAACATAAAATAAAATAAGGTAAATATTTTTTATCTTATGCTTATTCGATTAATTAGTCTAGTAATTTTATTTTTAAGTTTGAATTTAAGCCTTTTTTTGTACGCAGAAAATAATGCTTTTATTTATCCTAAAAACAAACCTTCTATTTTTAAATCAATAGAAAATAAAAAAAATATTAGTAAAAATAAAATAATTCTTCCAAGAACAAAGCCAACGCAGTCTAATAATGACTATAAAATAAAATCAACAAAAAAAATTGAAGTAAAAAAAGAATTTATTAAAGATAAAAAAGAATTAAAAATTCCTAAAGTAAGTTATTTTTTATATCCTAAAAGAAAACCTGTGAGCTACAAAATTATTGCGAACACAACTAAAGTATCTAAAGTTTTGAATGAAAAAGATTTTAAAAAAGCAAAAATAATATTTAAGTTTATTAAAGCCAAAAAATGGAATAGTGCTTTAAAAGCATCGGAAAAAGTCAAAAATAAAGAATTAAAAAATTTAGTTAAATGGATGTATTTAAAAACAACAGGAAATGCCGCTTCATTTAACGATTACCAAAAATTTATAACTAAAAACCCGGACTATCCACGTTTAGGTAGATTACAGTATTTATCTGAACATAAAATTTATTTAAAGAATAATTCTCCTACAGCAATAATAAATTGGTTTCAAAACTACCCTCCTGTTAGCGGTATGGGTAAAATTAAATTAGCAGAAGCTTATTTGGAGCAAGGTAACAATGATAAAGTTTCATTACTAATAAAAGATGGTTGGGTAAATGCAGAGATAAGAAAAAATGACTTAAATTATTATCGAGCTAAATTTAAAAAATTTTTAACTTCTGACGATCACATCAAAAGAGCAGATTATCTTGCTTGGGAAAATAAATATTGGGATTTAAAAAGAATGTTAAAATATCTTCCTAAAGATGAGCGAGCACTTTATAACGCTAGACAAATATTAATGAGTAATTCCTACGGTGTAGATACGTCAATATCGAAAGTTCCTTCTCATCTTAAAAAAAATATTGGATTAGAATATGAAAGATTAAAATGGAGAAACAGAAGAGGTAGATTAGAACCATCTCTTGAAATACTTTATGCTAACGGTAATAAATCTGAAGATGAGTTAATAAGAGGAGATTTATGGTGGAAACAAAGAGAGAGCATAGCAAGAAATTTAATTTATAAAAAACGTTATAAAACAGCTTACAAGATTACAAGTGAACACTCTTTAAGTTCAGGAGCTAAATTTGCCGAAGCAGAATGGTTGTCAGGATGGATCGCTTTAACTTTTTTGAATTCTGGAGAATATGCAATAAATCATTTTGAAAATTTTTATAACAACGTTGGATACCCGATAAGTTTAGCAAGGGGTGCTTATTGGCTTGGGCAATCTTATAAAAGCATTGGAGATATTGAAACTGCAAGAAAATATTTTAAAGAAGGCGCTGTATTCTTGACAACATATTACGGACAACTATGTTTTAATGAAGTCAACTACGGAGAAGATTTTATATTAAAGGATGAAACCAGTTATTCAAAAGAATATGAAAAAGAATTTAATAAAAATAGATTAATTAAGCATGTTATTTTATTAAAAGAATTAGATATGTCACAATACGCAAAAGATATTATTAAACATTTAGCAACAATAGATATTGAAAATGGTAGTGAAATTTTAGCTGCTAAATTATCTACCAGTATTGAAAGGTATGATTTTTCTATTCAAATATCTAAACAAGCTTCATATCAAAAAAGATTTTATCTTCAATTTAGTTACCCTATTATTGATGTACCAAGAATAATTAATGGCAAAACAATGCCTAATCCTGAATTAATATTATCAATAATACGTCAAGAAAGTGAATTTGATCGAAGGGCAAATAGTTACGTTGGAGCTAAAGGTATGATGCAATTAATGAAATACACAGCTAAGGTTGTAGCAAAGCAGGCAAAATTACCTTACAGCATAAGTGGTTTAACAAATGACCCCAAATACAATATTAAGCTTGGATCTTATTATTTTAATTCTTTACTTGATCAATATGATGGTGTTTACCCTTTTGCTATAGCTGCTTATAACGCGGGTCCTAATAGAGTTAAAACTTGGAGAAAAGTAAACGGCGATCCATATAAAAAGGAATTGAGCTATGTTAATTGGATAGAATTAATTAGATTTAAAGAAACTAGGAATTATGTGCAAAGAGTTATGGAAAATGTAAATGTTTATAAATATATGCTGAACAAGTCACCAGTAAAAATTGAAGGATTTTTTAAATAAATGGCGGAAGAGGTGAGATTCGAACTCTCGGAACAAGTTTCCCCGTTCGTTCAGTTAGCAAACCCCTGGTTTCAGAAATATATTAGCATAAACTCTTATAAAAAGATTCATTTATTATAAAAAAGATTCCACGGTCGTGAATAAGACGGGTCTGTTCGTGAATAGTTCGGGTATTACTCTTTATATTATGCGGTTTATTATTGAATACATACATCACTAAAACCCCTGTATTCAGAATCTAAAAGCTGTCGTTTTATAAGGATTAACTGGTAGTGCAATTCAGTTCTATTTACTGGATTAAACTCTTACAGTCGTAGCTCCGGCCTTCGGCCGTCGCTCCTCCTGGTTTATTGTTTACCCGTTGCAGCGTCTAAGAGAGGTACCAAGTCGGTTTGGTTTTTTGTAAGTACAACTAACCCCCTAACCTCCTTTTGTTAATCTAGGTACTTATAGTTAAGTCTAAATACTAACTTTCAGACGGTTGTAGGGGTCCAAATCAAAACGAGATTTTTGAATCTTTTATCAAAAAAATATTATAAAAAAATTATGAAAAATATTTTTCAAAAATGATGTTATTACTATATAAGGATTCTAGTAGCTAGGTTCAGGGCACCGGGTAACA
>Ga0209709_10003999_pt1 | contig 12011 bp, 8 predicted proteins | sample ArcticOcean_MG_C_2_FD_187435 | JGI IMG/M metagenome (GOLD analysis project Ga0209709, IMG submission 187435) | Marine microbial communities from western Arctic Ocean - ArcticOcean_MG_CB4_136 (SPAdes) (version 2) | ecosystem: Environmental > Aquatic > Marine > Oceanic | place: Arctic Ocean... | reverse complement strand
TCATATTATTGGTCAAATAGATGATGATAATAATGGAATATCAGGCATAGAAAAGTCTTTTGATGATAAATTAAAAAAGATGAACGAACCTCTTCAGCTAACAGTTGATACAGATATTCAATTCTTAATAAGGGAAGAATTAATAAAATTTCAAACTATCTTTCAAAACATAGGAAGTGCAGCAATTCTTATGGATGTAAATAATGGTAATATTCTTTCAATGATTTCTTTGCCTGATTTTAATCTAAATAAGAGAGAAACAATTAAAAATGTAAATTATATTAATAGAGTTACAAAAGGAACTTATGAATTAGGTTCCGTTTTTAAAACATTTACTATAGCAGCTGGCTTAGAAGCAGGGTTAATAGAGCCAGAAACAGAATTTTTAAATTTAGAAAAAAAATTAAAATGTGGAAAAAGTACAATAACAGAATACAATAATAAAATATCGTCAGATTTAACAGTAGAGCAAATTTTAATCAGATCTGGAAACATTGGTTCAGTTAGGATTGCACAAAAGTTAGAAATAGAAAAACTGAAAACTTTCTTAGGAAAAATAGGAATTTTAGATAAAATAGATTTTGATATTGAGGAAGTGGGAGAGCCAATTCCCTTTAGGTGGGGAAAATGTAAACTTGCAACAGTATCCTATGGACATGGCATAACTACATCACTTTTGCAGCTTGCAAAAGGTTACGCAATTATTACTAATGGAGGATTCGAAATCAAGCCAACTTTGATTAAGCAAATTTTGTTAAAACCTCAAAAAAATAAAAGAATTATAAAAGAAGGAGTTTCTAAAAAAATAAATCCTATATTAAGAAAAATTGTAACTACAGAAGAGGGTACAGCAGGATTAGCAAATGTTGATGGTTATGAAATTGGTGGGAAAACTGGAACTGCTCAGAAAACAACTATAGGAGGTTATGAAAGATATAAAAAAGTGAATACTTTTGTTGCAGTATTTCCAACATCACAACCCAAATATACTTTAGTAGTTTTAATGGATGAACCAAAATTGTCATTAGATTACGTTTACAACTATAGAAATAAAAAAGGTTCATATACAGGGACACCATTTAATACAGCTGGATGGACATCAGTTGAAGTGGCAGGTCAAATTATAGAAAAAATTGGGCCTATTTTAGCCACAAAATATTTAGAAATTAATTAATTCATGTTGATAGGTGATTATTTTAAAAAAATAAATTCAAAAAATAAAAGGCATTATTTTTCAGGACTTAGTTTTAATAGTTTAAATTGTAAAAAAAATAATATCTTTTTTGCTATTAAAGGAAACGAAAGAGATGGAAATATGTTTATTGATCAAGCCATTAAAAATGGAGCCAAAACAATTATTTCTAATCATAAGTTTGAAGGTATAAAAAGAAATATACTTTATATAAAATCAACAAACATAAGAAAATTATTATCTGAAACTGCTTATGGTATTTGCAAAAATAAACCAAAAAACTTAATTGCAGTAACAGGAACTAATGGCAAATCATCAATCACAGATTTTTATTTACAAATACTAAAATTAAATAAAAGAAAAGTAGCATCAATTGGAACGTTGGGAGTTAACGCAGGAAATTATAAAAAGAATACTTCTAATACAACTTTAGACCCAATTGAATTAAGCATTCATTTAAAAAAAATTAAAAAACAAAAAATTGAAAATGTAATATTAGAAGCTTCAAGTCACGGACTTAAACAACATAGACTTGATGGTTTAGAATTTACTACAGGAATTTTTACCAATTTATCGCATGACCATTTAGATTATCACAAAAAATATAAAGATTATTTAAAATCAAAATTATATTTGTTTGAAAAATTACTTAAAAAAAATTCTAATGTAATTACAGATAGTGGAATTTTAGAATATAAAAAAATTAAAAAAATATCATTAAAAAAAAAATTAAATATAAGCACAATATCAAATTACGAGAGTAATTTAAGTTTGATTTCTCATAAATATTTAGAGGGTAAGCAAACAGGTGAAGTTAGATATAAGAATAAAATTTATAAATTTCAAACAAGTTTAGTAGGAAAAATACAAATAAAAAATATTTTAATGGCTATGCTTGCGGCAGAAAAAAGTGGATTGAACTTTAAACAAATAATAAATGTAATTGATAAAATTAAACCAGTAAATGGAAGGTTAGAAAAAATAGGAACTATAAAAAATAATTCTTTAGTAATACTTGATTATGCGCATACGCCTGAAGCTCTACAAACATGTTTGCAAAATCTAAAAGAACAATTTAAAGATAAAAAGATTTCAATAGTATTTGGCTGCGGAGGTAATAGAGATCAATCAAAAAGGCCAATGATGGGCAAAATTGTAAATTATTACTGTGACAAGGTTTATCTAACAGATGACAATCCACGAAATGAAAACCCCAAAAAAATAAGGTCAGCAATTAAAAAAAAGATTGGTAAATCAAAAGTTTATGAAATTGCAAATAGATCGGAAGCAATTAAAAAAGCAGTATTAGACTTAAAAACCAATGATATTTTGATTATAGCAGGTAAGGGTCATGAAAATAAACAAGACTATGGAAAAAATATAAGATTATTTTCTGATAAAAAAGAAATATTAAATAATATCAAAATAAAAAATAAATATTTATTTAGTGATATTAAATTAAATATTTTAAAAGAAATAAGTAATTCAAAAAATATTTCTTTAAAAACAAAAATTAAAAATGCTTCAATTAATTCAAAAGAAATTAAAAAGAATGATATATTTTTTGCAATTAAGGGAAAAAATAGAGATGGAAATTTATTTGTAAAAGAAGCCTTTAAAAGAGGCGCATCCTTAGCAGTTGTTAACGAATCTAAGAAAAAGACCAAAGAAATTAAAGTAAAAAATACTCTTGAATTTTTAACAGAGGCTTCTTCAATCTTAAGAGAAAATGCTCTAGGTAAAATTATTGCAATTACTGGAAGTTGTGGAAAAACTTCATTAAAAGAATTAATTGGTAAAACTCTTAAAAAGATTAGTAAAGTCACCTATACACCTAAATCATTTAATAATAAATTTGGAGTTCCTATAAGTTTATTTAATTTAAATATAAGCGATGATTTTGGAATTTTTGAAATTGGGATGGATAAAAAAGGTGAAATAGATAATTTATCAAAAATCATTAAACCTGATGTAGGAGTAATTACGAATATATCTTATGCTCATGCAAAAAATTTTAGAAATATAAAGCAAATCGCTTTAGCAAAATCTGAGATTATAAAAAATATCAAAGATGATGGAGCCATCGTTCTAAATGCCGATGATCAATTTTATAATTTTCATAAAAAGATAGCATTAAAAAAAAAACTAAGAATTTATTCTTTTAGCATTAAGAAAAAAAATGCAAATATAAGATTAAATTCTATTAAAAAAAAAGGTAAAAAATATGAAATCTTCATTAATATGGGGAATCAAAAAATCTACTTTTATACTCCTTCAAATTTTGAAAATGATATTAAAAATTTATTAGCAGCCTTAACAGTTATTGGAATTTTTAAAAGTGTCAGTGAATTAAATAAGAATATTTTTTATGACCACAAAAAGTTAGAAGGACGTGGTGATATTTCCAAAATAAAAATTAATAAGAAAAATATTTATTTAATTGATGAAAGTTATAATTCAAATCCTTTATCTTTGAAATCTGCAATAAAAAATTTTGATGCTCTAAAAGTAAATAATTCTAAAAAACATTTGATTTTAGGAGATATGCTTGAGTTGGGTAGACACTCAAAAAAACTACACTCAGAAATCAGTACAATCATAAACAAAACATCAATCGATTATGTTAATGTTATTGGTAAAGATATTGCTGAAACTTACGAAAATATTAATAAAAATAAAAAAGGTCGTATTTTGAAAAAAAACTCTCATATAATTCATTTGATAAAAAACGATATAAATAATAATGATTACCTAATGATAAAAGGATCAAATTCTACAGGTCTTCATAAATTAACCAATTCTTTAAAGACTGGAAAGATTAATGTTTTATAATTTAGTCTTAGATTTTGTAGATCAATATACATTTTTAAATGTTTTTAAATATCTTACAGTTAGAACTGGATTGGCAATGTTTACATCCATGTTAATAGTATTGTTAATAGGAACTCCATTCATTAACTTTTTCTCAGCTAAAAAAATTTTAAATCCTATAAGAAATGATGGCCCAACCGAGCATATTATAAAAAAAATAGGAACACCTACTATGGGTGGAGTATTAATTCTTATAGGTTTATTTTCAGGTATTCTTTTATGGGGTGACCTATCTAGTAGTTTTATTTGGTTTTTACTTTTTATCCTTACTTCATTTGGGATATTAGGTGCTTATGATGATTATAAAAAAATTAAATATAAAAATTCATCAGGTATTTCATTTAAATTTAAGATTACTAGTCAAATTTTAATAGCAAGTGTGGGTATAATTTTATTAAGTCATTTTTCTAAACATGAAGAATTGACCAATTTATATTTTCCTTTTTTTAAAAATTTAATAATAAATCTTGGTTGGTTTTTTATTCCATTTTCGGTTTTTATAATTGTTGGATCATCAAATGCAGTAAATTTAACAGACGGACTTGATGGATTAGCAACCGTTCCAGTGATATTAGTTGCTGCATGTTTTGCATTTATTAGTTACGTAACTGGCAATATAGTTTTTTCAGATTACCTACAGATACCATACATTCAGGGTCTCGGCGAAGCATCTGTATTCTGTGGATCTATTATTGGAGCATGTCTGGGTTTTTTATGGTTTAACGCACCTCCAGCTAAAATTTTCATGGGTGATACAGGATCATTAGCTCTTGGTGGTTCATTAGGAGCGATGGGCATAATTACTAAACATGAAATAGTTTTAGCTATTACAGGGGGACTTTTTGTGCTCGAAGCGGTTTCAGTAATTGTTCAAGTTGTCTCATATAAATTAACTGGAAAAAGAGTTTTTAAGATGGCGCCAATTCATCATCATTTTGAAAAAAAAGGGTGGGCGGAGTCCACAGTGGTTGTTAGATTTTGGATTATTTCTATAATTCTAGCGATGATTGGTCTAGCAACATTAAAATTAAGATAATGCAAAAAAATGAAAATATTTTTTTAAAAAAAAAAATTTTAATTTATGGCCTTGGTAAGAGTGGCTTATCTACATATCAATGTTTAAATCAATATAGTGAAATTTTTTTATTTGATGATAAAAAAAAATTTATTAAAAATACTAAAATAAAAAAAAAATTAATTAATCATAAAGACCTTATTGATAAGGTATTTGATTATATAATTATTAGCCCAGGAATTGATATTAATAGATGTACTCTTAGCAATTATCTAAAAAAAAATTTAAAGAAAATTAATACAGATTTAGATATTTTTTATAGCCTATATCAATCAAATAAAAACATCACTATCACAGGTACAAATGGAAAATCTACTACTGCCAAAATTTTATATGAAGTATTAAAAGATAAAAAATTTGATGTGCGCTTAGTTGGCAACATAGGAAATCCAATTTTACTTGAAAAAGATATTACAAAAAAAACAATTTACGTAATTGAAGCTTCCTCATATCAACTAGAATACAGTAAATTGTTTAAGGCAGATTATGCAGCAATATTAAATATTACGCCAGATCATCTGGAAAGACATAAAACATTAAAGAATTACATAAAAGCAAAATTTAGATTATTAGAAAATCAAACTAGTAGAGGAATAGCATTTTTAAATACAAAAAATTTGTATATTAAAAAAGAAATAAAAAAACATAAAATAAATTCTAAAATAATTAGAATTAATAAAGAAGTTGAATCAAAATTTATAGAAAAAATAAATAATCCATATTTATTAACAGAAGGTAATAAAGAAAATTTATCTTTTGTTATTGAGATAGCAAAAAAATTTAATATAAAAAAAAGTGATTTATTTAAAACATTAAAAAAGTTTAATGGGCTAAAATATAGACAACAAATAATTTATAGATCAAAAAACTTATCTATTATAAATGACTCAAAGGCTACAAGCTATTCATCTTCAGTGAGTATATTAAGATCACTCACTAATGTTTATTGGATAGTTGGAGGGTTAGCAAAAAAGGGTGATAAATTTTTACTGTCTAAAAATGATTGTAAAACTTTTAAAGCTTATATTTATGGAAAAGATAAAAAATTTTTTATTAAACACTTAAAGAGTATTATGAATTATCAATATTTTGAAAATTTGACATTACTACTTAAAAAAGTTTTTCTAGATATCGAAAAAGAAAAAACAAACAAACATAAAATTATTCTTTTTAGTCCTGCTGCAGCTTCATTTGATAGTTTTAAAAACTTTGAAGATAGAGGAAAATATTTTAATAACCTTATAAGAAGAAGAATAAATGCTAAATAATAATTTAATTTATAGATCTTATTATGAATGGTGGAAAAATATTGATAAAACAATTTTTTTGATAATTATAATTTTATTTGCTCTTGGACTATTTTTTTCACTCGCATCAACATCATTAATTGCTTCTGATAAGCTAGATACTAATAGTTATTTTTTTTTCTTTAGACATTTAACTTATGTATGTCTTGGAATATGTATGATAATTTTTTTTTCATCTTTAAATCAAAAAAATTTATTTAAAATTTCTATTTTATTATTTTTTGTTTCTTTATTTTTTTTAGCATTAGTACCCATTATTGGAGTTGAGGTTAAAACAGCAAAACGCTGGTTAGACCTATTCTTTTTACCGAGATTTCAACCCATAGAACTTCTTAAGCCTTTTTTAATGATTTTACTTGCAACAATTTTAAGTAGTAAGAAAAATTTTCATATTCATTATAAATATTTTTTAAGTTTTATTACTATTTTACCAATAGCACTTTTATTAATGATCCAACCTGATATTGGTCAAACTTTATTAATTTTTTTATCTTGGCTAACTTTAATTTTTATATCAGGTATTAGCCTAATAATATTTTTTGGTTTTTTTGGCGTTTCATTTATTGCATTATTATATTTAATTTTTACTATTCCCAGATTTGAATATATTAGAAGTAGAATTCATTCTTTTTTTAACCCATCTTCAGGAACACATACGGGTCAATCAGAAAAAGCGATAGATGCTATAACTAGTGGTGGTTTTTTTGGAAAAGGTATTGGAGAAGGAACATTAAAAAATAGAGTACCAGAGGCACATACAGATTATATAGTCTCAGTAATTTCTGAAGAATTTGGAGTTGTTGTAATTATTTTATTATTAATAATTTTTTTGATATTTATCTATAATGTGTTTAAAAAAATATATTCAGAAAAAAATGAAAAAATAAAACTTGTTTTAGTAGGATCAATTACTCTTATTTTAACTCAAACATTGATACACCTAGGAGTTAATATAAATCTATTTCCAACAACAGGCATGACACTGCCATATTTAAGTTATGGAGGATCCTCCATTATAGGAATTTCTATTTTATCAGGTATTATTTTAAATTTAACTAAAAGAAAAATTAATTAAGATGAGTAAAAATCTTTTAATTAGCACCGGTGGTTCTGGGGGGCATGTGGTACCTGCAACAATACTCTATGAACATTTAAAAAAAGAATTTGAAGTCTGTATAACTTCTGACAAAAGAGGTACTCAATTTTTAAATAAAGAAAAATATAATGTAAAAATTATTAATACACCTAAATTATCTAATAATTTATTTTTACTATTATTTCAATTTTTTTTAATAATATATTTAATAGTTAAATCTTTTTTTTTCTTAAAAAAGAAAAAAATTGATATATTAATTTCTACTGGAGGCTACATACCTTTACCACTTTGTGTAGCTTCTAAAATTCTTAATATTAAAATATTCCTATTTGAACCAAATATGGTCTTGGGAAGAGCCAATAAATTTTTTTTAAATTCTTGTGAAAAAATTTTTTGTTATTCTAATGAAATCAAAAATTTTCCAAATAAATTTACTAGTAAAATTATATTAATTGATTCATTATTAAGGAAAGAATTTTATTCAGCAAAATCTACTAAAGATGTAAATAAAGTAATTAATTTATTAATAATAGGTGGTAGTCAAGGTGCTAAATTATTTGATACTAAAGTTAAAAACTCAATCATTACACTTTCAAAAGAATATAAATTAAAAGTTTTTCAACAAACTAATTTTAAAAACTATGAAAATTTAAGAAACTTTTATTATAATAATAATATTGAAAACGAATTATTTGATTTTAGAGACAATATCGCAGAATTTATGAATCAAGCAAATGTGTGTGTTACTAGAGCTGGGGCTTCAACATTAGCAGAATTAATTTTTTTAAATATACCTTTTCTAACAATTCCTTTGCCTTTAGCTAAAGATGACCATCAATTTCAAAATGCTTTATTTTATAAAAATATGAATTGTTGTTGGCTGCTAAAACAAGAAGATTTAAAAGATGATGTATTATTTAATAAGTTGTCAAATATAATAAGAGATAAAGAAGATTATCTAATTAAAAAGAAAAATATGAAAAAAATTAGTTATCATAATACTTGGAATAATATAAATCAAAAACTTATAAGTACAATTAATGAAAATTGAACTAGCAAAAACTGAAATAATCCATTTTGTAGGAATCGGTGGTATCGGTATGAGTGGATTGGCTTTGATAATGAAAGGAATGGGATTTAAGATTCAGGGTAGTGATATTTTATTAAATAAAAATATCGAAAGATTAAAAAAGAAAAAGATTAAAATTATAATTGGACACGAAAAAAAAAATATCGAAAAAGCAACAATTATAGTAATTTCTTCAGCAATTAAGAAAAATAACCCTGAAATAATTTCAGCAAAAAAAAAATTATTACCAATCTATAAAAGAGGAGACATGTTGGGTCACATAGCATCATTAACTAAAAATATTGTTATTGCTGGCTCGCACGGAAAAACAACCACAACTTCTCTTGTGGCAAGCATTTTCTCAAAAACAAAATTAGATCCAACTATTGTTAATGGTGGAGTATTAAATTCTTTCAACAATTCTGCAAGACTAGGAAAAAGCAATTGGAGCATCTTAGAGGCAGATGAATCTGATGGAAGTTTTATAAAAGTTCCACCCACGTATGCAATTATAACAAATATCGATAGAGAACACATGGATTACTATAAATCTATTAAAAATTTAAAAAAATTATTTTTAGATTTTATTAAAAATGTTCCTTCATTTGGAAAATCATTTATTTGTATCGATGACAAGATTAACAATGAAATAATCAAAAAAATTGAAAATAAAAATTTTTATACATATGGTACAAATATTAAATCACAATTTAATATAAAAAATATTAACCAGTCAAAGTATTTTTCAGAATTTAATTTAGATATAAGACTGCCAGGAAAAAAAAAAACAATTATTAAAAATATAAAAATTCCACTTCTCGGATTACACAACATTAGAAATGCAACAGCAGCAGTAGCTGTTGCGATAACAATTGGAATTTCTAAAGATATTATTAAACAAGGCCTAAAAGAATTTAAAGGTGTTCAAAGAAGATTTAATAAAATATTTACATATAGAGAGACTGAATTCTATGATGATTATGCACATCACCCAACAGAAATTAAAGAACTTTTAAATGGAGTTAAAGAAGTCTACAAAAAAGAAGAAATTGTTTCTGTGTTTCAACCGCATAGAATATCCAGGCTAAAAGACCTTAGAAAAGAATTTAGCTTATCATTTCAAAAGTCAGACAGTGTAATTTTATGTCCAATATATTCGGCCGGTGAAAAGATAAAATTAGGATTTAATTATATAAATTTTGCAAAAGAAATAATAAAAAACTCAAATGTAAAAGTTTTTTTAGTAGAAGATCAGAAACAATTTACTCATTTCATAAAGCAGCACATTTATGGAAAAAAAATAGTTATAGGAATGGGTGCAGGATCAATTTCAAATTGGATGAGAGAATTACCTAATCGAATATGATAAAAATTGAAAAGTTTGTGAGTTTTAAAAAAAAAATTAAAGGAAAGTTACTTTTTAATTATGATTTAAAAAACACAAATTGGTTTAATATTGGTGGCAAAACTAAAGTATATTTTAAACCCGATAGCTTAAATGAGTTAGTTCTTTTTTTAAAAGAATTTGGAAATATGCAAAAAATTTTAATTTTAGGAGCAGGCTCAAATATTTTAATAAGTGACAATACATATGATGGCGTTGTAATTAGATTGGGAAAAATTTTTTCAAATATTTCATTATTGCCAAATAAAACAATTATAGCTGGTAGTGCAACAACTGATAAAAGATTATCAGATTTTGCAATGGAAAACGATATAGGTGGTTTAGAATTTTTATCTTGTATACCAGGCACTGTTGGTGGAGGTATAAGAATAAACTCAGGATGTTTTGGAAAAGAATTTAAAGATATTTTGCTGTCTGTACAAGCAATCGATAAAAATGGAAATATGAAAACAATACCATCATCTCAAATAAATTTTAGCTATAGAAAAAGTGCTTTAGATAAAGATTTAATTTTTTTGAGCGCTTCTTTCAAAGGAGAATTTAAGGAAAAAGTAAAAATTAATAAATTGATTAAAAATTTAAAAGAAAAAAAAAATTTTTCACAGCCAACCAATCTCAAAACTGGTGGTAGTACTTTTAAAAATCCAAAAGATCAAACAGATCAAAAAGTATGGGAATTAATCAAAAAATCAGTACCAATAGATAAAAAATTTGGTGATGCTGAAATTTCAAAAAAACACTGCAATTTTTTTGTAAATACAAACAGTGCAAGTTTTAATGATATGAAAAATTTAATAGAATTTGTTAAAGAAAATGTAAAAGTTAAAACAGGTATTAATCTGGAAACTGAAATAGTGATAATTAATTAAAGATGATAAAAAAAATTTTGATACTTGGAGGGGGAATTTCAAAAGAAAGGTCTATAAGTATTCAAACTGCAAAAGCTGTTTTGAGTGCATTAAGAAAAAAAAATTATAAAGCAATTATATGTGAACCAGATGGAAATTTAACAAATATAATAAAAAAATTTAAGCCCGATGTAGTGTTCAATGCTTTACATGGAAGATTTGGAGAAGATGGATACATCCAAACTATTCTTGAGACTGAAAAAATAAAATATACACATTCAGGTGTTTTAGCATCATCAATAGCGATGGATAAAGAAATTTCAAAAAAAATTTTTATAAAAAATAATATCCTTACACCCAAATATATAAAATATAATTTTGCTGAAAATTTGTCACTTAAAAAATACTTAATTCCAATGATAGAAAAAAAATTAAATTTTCCTGTTGTGATCAAACCTATAAATGAGGGCTCTAGCGTAAATGTTTATATATGTAATAAAAAAAACGTTATTAATAATATTAAAAAATTATCTCACTATAAAGAAATATTAATAGAAACATTTATACCAGGAAGAGAAATACAAGTTGCAATAATGGGAAAAAAAAAATTAGGAGCAATAGAACTGAAACCTAAAAGAAAATTTTATGATTATGAAGCAAAGTATAATTCAAAAGCTAAAACAAAACATATAATTCCCGTAGAACTAAGTAAAACAAACCAAAACAAAATTATGAATATTGCCCTTAAAACACATAATTTAATTGGATGTCAGGGTGTAACAAGATCTGATTTTAAATTTAATAAAAATAAATTTTATTTATTAGAGATTAACACCCAACCAGGAATGACTAAACTTTCTTTAGTACCAGAAATTGCCGAATATGCAGGAATAAGTTTTATCGAATTAATTGAATGGATTATAAAAGATGCCTCAATTAAAAGATAAAAAAATAAAATTATTTTTTTATCTATTTTTATTAATGCTGTTAAGCACAATTAACATGAATTTTAATAAAACTCAAAACTATTCAATTATGTCTATAAAGAAAATAAATGTTAGTGGTTTATCAGATTTAAATAATTTAAAAGTTGAAAAATCTTTAAGTTCATTATTATTAAAGAATATATTTTTTATAAAAAAAAAAAA
>Ga0209709_10003998_pt1 | contig 12011 bp, 6 predicted proteins | sample ArcticOcean_MG_C_2_FD_187435 | JGI IMG/M metagenome (GOLD analysis project Ga0209709, IMG submission 187435) | Marine microbial communities from western Arctic Ocean - ArcticOcean_MG_CB4_136 (SPAdes) (version 2) | ecosystem: Environmental > Aquatic > Marine > Oceanic | place: Arctic Ocean... | reverse complement strand
TGCGTGGTTGCAGCGCGGTGCGGATATTAATGGCGAATCAAAGACATTTACCAACGGTGATTTTTCTTCTTCAAGTGCCACAGTAAGCGGTAATGTCGCCTCAATTGAGGGTTGGAATATCCATCTGCAACAAGCACAACTAGGTAGTTCTGGCTCGAGCGGCCCTTCAACTATCGCAGGCTCTGCGACGCCATCAGATAATACGGCGACTCCAACTCACAATAGCCAGACCAGCCGGGGCGATCAGTACGCACCTAGTTCGTCTAACTTTAATTACACTGCCAATGGCAATACATTGCGCCTGTATTCCAGTATGACGACTGCCTCAGGCGGGGATGTGGTCCACGGTCCCTATGTGGTATCTAAGGAGCCAGTTTATGTTACTCAGGGATCTGCCATGAGCTTTGACTGGCGCGCTCAAGGTGGCAGTGATGCTTATGATGTCTATGCCTATGCGCTTAATACTGACACTGGCGAAACAATTAACCTGCTCAATCAGACTGGTTCGGGCACCAGCGATAGCGGCTGGCAGACGGTAAGTGTCAATATACCTACCACTGGCAACTATAAATTTATTTTTATATCCGGTAGCTTCGATGAGACTTTTGGCAGAGGAGCAGGGGCTTCACTTTATATCGATAACGTGAGCGTAAGCGCTGGCAGCTATAGCCAGCTATTAGCTAACCTTACTGAGGCTGGTGCGCTGGCGAGTATAGCTATGAGCGATAATGGCAATACGGTGTCTTTTGCAGACTTTGGTGCCAAGGGTAATGCTGGACAGATTAGAGTTTATAACTGGACTGGTAGTGCCTGGGTCAAGAAAGGGTCTGATATTATTGGCGATGCATCAGGAGATGCGGCGAGCAGCACCAGCATGAGTGCCGACGGCGATACCGTAGTGGTGGGCGCCCCATACAACGATGACAATGGCACCGATGCCGGCCATGTCAAAGTCTACGACTGGAATGGCACTGCATGGGCTCAGCGCAGCATCGCCATTGATGGCCAGAATCCCAGAGATTTCAGCGGTCAGTCGGTATCTGTGAGTTCTGATGGCGACAGTATGGTGATTTCGTCCCCCGGCAACAATAGTAATGGCAACGACTCTGGATATGTGCGCTCCTATATCTGGAACGGTAATACATGGACAGCCAAGGGCAATTCTATTATCGGGGAGTCGGGTGGAGATAAGTCAAATTCTGTTTCTATGAGTGCCGACGGCGATACCATCGCGATCGGCGCTAGTGGCAACGATGTCAATGGCTCTGATTCTGGCCATGTTCGAATCTACAGCTGGGATGGCACCGTCTGGGTTCAGCGAGGCGCTGATATCAATGGTGAAGCAACAGGGGATCTCAGTGGCTACAGTGTGGCGCTCAATGATGCAGGAGATACAGTCGCCATTGGTGCACCAGAGAATGATGGTAATGGATCCAGCTCTGGCCATGTTCGACTCTACGATTGGAATGGCACAACCTGGGTGCAGCGCGGTGGTGATGTCAATGGTGAGGCTAGCGGCGATCAAAGCGGTTCCTCTCTCAGTATCAACTCCATCGGTTCTACCGTGGTTATTGGCGCACCGTCAAATAATAGTAACGGTAGCGATTCCGGCCATACCAGAGTTTACAACTGGCCGACTACAACTACATTGATCCATACCGCTGGTGTCAACACTATTGATTTCAATAGCCGTAATTTGATCGAGGGAGATAGTATTACCCTCACCATTGCCGGCGGCACAGAGATTCAGGGTGTGATTGGTGATGATGGCCTAGATGCTCTGCTGGCCAGTATGGCAACTGAGTTACAGGCTCAGACCGATTTGTTCACAGCGGCTTCTTCTGCTTCGGGTGTGCTGTCTGTTTCTGGTCTCACTGATGGCACTACCCCTGCCGCTATTACGATTGCTCTTGAACAGTTCGAGGCCGTGGCGACTACAGGAATCACCACCTCACCTGATGCCAGCGTTTCGCTGCAGGTGATTGATAGAGCAATCACGCAGCTTAATCTGCATCGAATAGCCTATGGCGCGGTGATGAATCGACTTGAATACGCAATAGACAATCTAACTAATATATCCGAAAACGCTATGGCTTCACGCAGTCGTATTGAGGATGCAGACTACGCGGCAGAGACGAGTGAACTAGCTCGAACGCAGATCATCCAGCAAGCGGGCACGGCCGTGCTAGCTCAGGCTAATCAGCAGGCTAAGATTGTTATGGATATTCTTAATTGGGACAAGTAAGGGAGACTACAAATCGCGAAACACTTTTTAAAGTAGCTGGGCAGCCCCAGTAATAATCACAAGCACTCAGCAGACTCCCCCCGTGGTCTATAAATCTTGCTGGAATTGGCATTGAAACTCGTCCACAAATCTGTCCACAAAAGACTGCATTCAAGTACAAGAGCCGCCCCAAATCCCGCATTAAGCGGCATATAAAACGAAGAAAAGCTCCATAAAGGGGCTGTTAGACAGTTATCATCTTGACGGAATTACGCTTCTTTTGGATAGCTAGGCCAAACCACACCAGCAAACTTCTCCAAACAGCGCACGACCTGACAACTATAGCCGAACTCATTATCGTACCAGCAGTAAAGCACACAGCTTTTACCGTCGACAATCGTCGCTTGAGAATCGAGCACGCAGGCCTGACGTGAGCCAACAAAATCAGTCGATACCGCCTCTGAGGACACCGTATAGCCGATCTGCTGCTGCAGCGTTGAGTGCAGTGCCTGCTGGCGCAAGAACTCATTAACTTCTGCCACTGAGGTTTCACGCGCCAGTTGCAGATTGAGTATCGCCATTGATACGTTGGGCGTAGGCACACGAATCGCATTGCCCGTCAGCTTGCCCTTTAACTCAGGAATGGCTTTGGCAACGGCCTTAGCCGCACCTGTGCTGGTCACCACCATATTCAGCGCAGCACTGCGCCCACGGCGATCACCTTTATGATAGTTATCAATCAGGTTTTGGTCATTGGTATAAGCATGCACAGTTTCCACATGGCCGCTATTAATACCGTATTCATCAAGCAGGCATTTGAGTACTGGCACTATCGCGTTTGTGGTGCAAGATGCCGCAGAAATAATTTTGCGCTCAGGGGTAATCTGGTCGTGATTGACACCATAAACTACATTGGGGATATCATCACCTGCAGGTGCCGTAAGCAATACCTTAGACGCACCCGGACGCAGGTGACCGCTGAGACCCACACTATCTTTCCAAACACCAGTATTATCAACAATCAGCGCATTATTAATGCCATATTGAGTGTAATCAATTTCGGCGGGTGAGTTAGCGTAAATCACCTTGATGGGGTTGCCGTTAACCACCAGAGTATTCTCATCTTTCAGGACGCGGATGGTGCCCTTAAATGCACCATGCACAGAATCACGACGCAGCAGAGCCGCACGTTTCTCTAGATCGTTTTCAATCGTTCCCTTCCGAATCACGATAGCGCGCAGTCGCAGCACATCGCCACCACCCGCCTTATCAATCAGAATACGCGCTACCAATCGGCCAATACGACCAAAACCATAGAGCACAATATCCTGTGGCTGAGGCAGAGGCTTAGTGTCGGAATCAATGACATCCGCGAGTTCTTCACGGAGAAATTGATCCAGTGATCGGCCTTCAGCATGGCTCTCATACTTAACGACCATCTTACCAATATCCAGGTGGGCGGGACCCAGATGCAACTTAGCAATCGCGTCCAGCATCGGCGCTGAATCAAATTCAGAAAGTTCGTTCATCTCTACTTGTCGCACGCGGCGATGCGCTTTCATCAAATCAGTAACCGACTTGCTAACCATACTATTGCCATACATATAGGTTGACACGTTACGCTCCCTGTAAAGCCTACCAATCACGGGTATCATGCCTTCTGCTAGCGCTTCTCTCTGCTTCCAATCCTTGAAAAAATCATCGGGTAAAGGGCGTTGTTGTTGGTCCACGAAGTATTCCTTTTAGAGATAAATGACAGGGTATGCATTATCGTTCAGCCAGCTATTTCTGACAACCACCGAATGCAGGATTAAAGTTTAAACACTCAGATATGGAATTTCCCTATAATGAGTAGCCCGAGACCAGTAGAATAGAGATTGACACATTTGCACAAGACAGGCCTTTAAGCACGCATGACCATTTTTAGCCAACTTCCATCGTCAGTGTCTGGCGATAAAAAAATCTGGGGAGAGTTGCGTGCAGCAGGCAGAGCGCTTGCGGTTGCCGAAACAGCCCTCAACTATGATGGGCTGACACTTCTCATAACAGAAACCGCTCGGGAAGCCTCAGCCCAGAGTCGCGCGCTGGCATTTTTCACCCAAGGTAAGGCACTGCCGATCTTCACGTTTCCCGACTGGGAAACACTGCCTTATGATATTTTCTCGCCTCACCAAGATATTGTATCAGCACGCCTGCAAACATTGGCCAGCTTACCGAGCACCAAACAGGGCATATTGATTGTGCCCATGCCGACACTATTGCATCGCATCGCACCCATAGATTTTGTTGCCTCACGCACCTTTAAGTATGAGGTAGGAGAAGATCTCGACCGCGTGCATCTGCTAGACCAACTTAGCAGGGCAGGATATTCACGTGTCGAGACGGTATTTGAACATGGCGAATTTGCTTTCCGCGGATCGCTAATTGACATATTTCCGATGGGCGCAAAGAATCCCTTCCGCATCGACTTGTTAGATGATGAAATTGAATCTCTTCGGTTATTTGACCCAGAAACACAACGCACGTTAGAAACTATCACCCAGGTCCAACTATTGCCGGCTAGGGAATTTCCCATTGATAATGAAGCGACGAATAAGTTTCTAAACAACTGGCACGACCACTTCGATCATGACCCGACTAAATGCCCCGTTTACCGAGACATCAAAGATGGTATCGCACCACAGGGCATTGAATATTATCTGAGCCTGTTCTTTGATCAAACAGCAACATTGTTTGACTACCTACCCGAACAGGTGCAGTTGTTTACTCACAGTGCCATTGAAAGTGCGGCGCAGCATTTCTGGAAAGATATCAATAGCCGCTATGAGGAATATGGCGTTGATCCTGATCGGCCTCTGCTGCCACCCACTGAAGTATTCGTTCCATTTGATCAAATATTTCAGCAACTGAAAAAACTTCCTCGCACTGTTCTCACTGCAGATTTTATGGATCAGTCTGCTGGCAACAGCAATCAGGGTATCTACGCGGTCCCCGATATCGCCGTCAATGCAAAGCTGAGTAATCCACTGTCAAAATTAGATGCGTTTATCTCATCTGGAACGGCCATTTCAGGGGATTGTCGAGTTCTATTTTGCGCTGAATCTCCTGGCCGTCGGGAAGTTTTAGCCGACCTATTAAAAACTATCCACATCTTTCCAGAAGAGGTGGGAAGCTGGCAGCAGTTTAAAGAGTCCAGTCATTTACACTGTATTACCACCTACCCAATCGATCAGGGACTTTACATTCCCGAGCACAATATCTGCCTGATAACCGAAGGTGAGTTATTCGGCCAGCAAGTGATGCAGAGACGTCGACGCTCGAAGGCCTCTGAATCCCCAGATACGATCTTTAAAAATCTAGCCGAATTAAAACTCGGCGCACCGGTGGTACATATAGAACATGGCGTCGGCCGCTATCAGGGTCTGGTCCTTCTTGATATCGATAAAACTCAGCAAGAATTCTTAATGCTCACCTATGCGGATGACGCCAAACTCTACGTACCGGTATCCTCACTACATCTGATCAGCCGATTTGGCGGGGGTGATCAGGTGGTGGCGCCCTTAAATCGTCTGGGCACCGACAAATGGGATAAGGCCAAACAGAAAGCGGCCAAGCAGGTTCGTGATACGGCTGTTGAGCTGCTGGACATTTACTCAAGGCGAGCGGCGCGCAAAGGGTTTGCCTGCGAAGGCAATGAGCAAGACTACCGTAAATTTTGCAGTGACTTCGCATTTGAAGAGACCGCCGATCAGCAGGAAGCTATTGATGCCGTGCGCCGCGACCTGCTTAGCAGTCATCCTATGGATCGTCTAGTATGCGGTGATGTCGGCTTCGGTAAAACGGAGGTCGCTATGCGCGCAGCCTTCACGGTGGTCAATAGCGGCAAGCAGGTGGTTATTTTGGTACCCACCACATTACTTGCCCACCAGCATTTAGAAAACTTCCGCGACCGCTTTGCCAGCTGGCCCGTGCGTTTAGAGGAGCTGTCCCGCTTTCGAACCAATAAAGAGCAGGATGAGGTGATTGCGGCCACCGAAGATGGCAAGGTTGACATTCTCATTAGCACCCACAAACTCCTGCACGCGAAGATTGATTTTAGCCGCCTCGGTCTTATGATTGTCGATGAAGAGCACCGCTTTGGCGTGCGTCAGAAAGAGAAGATTAAGTCTCTTCGCAGCGAGGTAGACATTCTCACCATGACGGCCACTCCGATTCCTCGCACGCTGAATATGTCGATGCATAGCATCCGTGACCTGTCCATTATCGCCACACCGCCCGCAAAGCGGCTGTCGGTCAAAACCTTCGTGCGGGAACAGGAATCTCGCGTTATTCGCGAAGCCATACTGCGAGAGATACTCCGCGGAGGCCAGGTTTACTATGTCCATAATGATGTAAAAAGTATTCAGCGCGTCGCCGATGAACTTGCCGACCTAGTCCCTGAGGCGCGCATTAATGTTGCCCATGGACAGATGCGCGAACGCGGTCTCGAGCAGCGCATGTCAGATTTTTACCACCAGCGCTTTAACGTTCTAGTCTGTACCACGATTATTGAAACAGGCATTGATATTCCCAGCGCTAACACGATCCTCATTGATCGCGCTGACAAATTTGGCTTGGCGCAGCTCCATCAGCTGAGAGGTCGTGTCGGTCGATCGCATCATCAGGCCTACGCCTATCTTATGCTCCCTCAGGAGCGAAAAATTACTGCAGATGCGACCAAACGATTGGAAGCTATTGCAGCAGCAGATTATCTCGGCTCAGGCTTTACCCTCGCAACAAATGACCTCGAAATTCGTGGCGCAGGTGAACTGCTTGGTGAGGAGCAGAGTGGGCATATTCAAGCAATTGGCTTCACTCTGTATCTGGAGATGCTCGATCGAGCGGTCAAGGCTATTCGCAAAGGCGCTAAACCCGACCTAGACGCCGCGCTCAACACTGGCATAGAAGTAAATCTGCATCTGCCCGCACTGATACCGGACGACTATTTACCCGACGTCAATATACGCCTGACTCTTTACAAACGCTTATCTAACTGCGAAACCAAACAGCAATTACATGAACTGCAAGTTGAGATGATCGATCGCTTCGGTCTCTTGCCCGAACCGGTCAAGACATTATTTGAGTTGGCGCAGTTGCGTCAAATTGGCGAACAGCTTGGACTTAAAAAAATTGAAGCCGGTCCCAATGGAGGTCGCCTCCAATTCACTGCGAATACGACTGTAGAACCCATTACCATCATTAAAATGGTGCAAGATGACCCGATAACATTCCGCTTGCAAAACAATGATCAACTGAGTTTCACTATGGCGATGGATACCGCTGATCTGCGTATTGCTCTGGTCAATGATATCTTGCAAACACTGCTCATAGAGGCTTAGAAAGATGTCTAGAAACAGTAACTACAGACGGTTTAATCGAATAGTGGCTGCACTGTTTTACAGTCTGATTATGTCGACCCACCCTGTTTATGCCGAGCAGCCCAAGACAGAAATTGAAGCCCCTGAAAATTGGTATCAGGTCGAAGTCATCCTTTTTACGCAGCAGGGCAATATAGGTAATGAGGCGCCTCCAGAAGACTATCAACTGGAGTTTCCGAGCGATTGGATAGAATTAATTGACCCCAAAATGCCCACCCAAGAAAACGGCTTTCCCTTGGCGGAGGGTGGCCTAGTAAATTTAAGTCAACCCGTGCCAATTGAACATCGGATACCCCTCTTAGTTGTGACTGATCCAGTACTCGGCGAATCTCTTCAGAATCCAGACCGGAAACGTGAAGTTGACGATATCGACTCTATCCCCGCGGACGAAGCCTATGTGGCCCAGTATGAAGCACAGTTTCTGATGCTTGATAAGCTAGACCGTGATCTCAATGACAGTGCCACGGCATTGGATCGACGCCAATATAACGTGGTATTTCACCAGGCCTGGCGATTCGATACCGACGATAATTCAGAGGATCCCTGGATCCTAATAAAGGCTGGCCAGCAATTTGAGGATCGTTATCAGTTGGAGGGGGCACTACGTTTTTACAGGTCGCGATTTCTGCATTTTGAGACAGATTTGTGGCTATTAGGATTCCCTAACCTCGATGACGGAAAACCTCAGAATACTATAAGCCTGCCGGCAGTTCCTTTCAAAGAGGCTACCGCTGTGGACGAGATGATTCTGAGCGGAGACTATAACGACCTAGCTAATGGAGCCGTTGTGACAGACGACTCCGCAGATGTGATGCCGGATATTGCGCTGAGCACTGAGTTAGTTTCGCTCGACACGGAGGTCAATGCTATCGAGATGGTCGCTGCACCAGCCGCAGTCAAACCTAAAACCTATCCAATATCGTCGGTATGGGTGCTCAATAAATCAAAAAGAATAGAAGAAAAAACTGTGTACTACATAGACCACCCAATGATGGGCGTCATGTTAACCGTAAAGGGATATGAGCCACCGCTTTTAAATCCACCTCCAGTCCTAGCGGCTCTTAATACGCAGATTGATCGCAGTCTGACACCAGATGCGCTAGATTAATACTGATCTAGCTTCCGAAATCATCACGGACGTAATGGCGAAGCAAGCTTTCGGTCCAGAATTTCATAACTGAACTCGGATATATCGGCCAGTCACTAGCCATTTCTCTAATCAAAAAGCAGAGCATGGGTATCAAATCCGAGTGCCGACGACTGTGTAATAAAACGCGCCTTCAAATCATCGGACACAGTGGGTGATCGAGACAGCAGCCATAAATACTGAGTACTATTGCCAGCCACAAAAGCATACTGATAGTCTTCGCGGTCTAATTCAAAGACAACATAAGACCCAAAGAAAGGGCCGAAGAAAGAGACTTTTAAATACCCCTCAGTCTCCTTTCCCATAAAATAGGCCCTACCCTCAGCCTCCTCCCTAGTGCCTGACTCCGCAGACAGGCCCGAATTAATGACCCGAATACCGCCATCCTCGCGCATAGAATACTCCGCCGTGACCGCACTAAGTCCGCGTTCAAAGCTGTGGTCAAGGCGCGCAACCTCATACCATTTGCCAAGATAACGATTACTGTCAAAACCCTTAACGGCTTCAACACCCTCTGGCGCGCCCAAACAGCCCAAAAGGCCACAGCACAGACTAATAAACAAAAAATAACGCACAAAATAGCCCTTATCCAAACGAGTAACTATCGAGTATAGGATCAAATATCGCACAGCGCACCCGGTCTTTACTGGATAGCTTATTCTTCATTGAGCACAACCAATACTGGCATAGAGACTAATGCGACTTTGCTGCCCTTTTAAAGCACTATCTCTACAGAGTACTGCCTAATGCCAATGGACTCTCGAGATGTATCGTCGATGTTGGAAATGCAATTTCAGCATTATGCGCGGCGACAATGCTGGCGATTTTCAGCAAAACATCCTGCTTGATCCTGTGAAAATCGATCCAATCTGTCGTTTTAGTAAAAGTGTACACAATAAAATCAACTGAACTGGCATTGAATTTATTAAAATTCACAATCATTATTTGCTTGGCATCAATATCCGGATGTTCCAGCAACATTGTGGTGACCGAAGCCACAATAGAATCCATGCTGTGGATATCCTCATAGCGAATGCCGAGGGTTTCATTAATTCGTCGGTTGCTCATACGTGAGGGATTCTCTACCGAGATATTGGCGAATACCGCGTTCGGTATATACAGCGGTCGCATATCAAAGGTTCTAATTCTCGTCAAACGCCAACCTATGTCTTCCACCATACCCTCGATTTCTTGATCCGGCGAACGAATCCATTCACCCACTGAAAAGGGTCGATCTAAATAAATCATCAATCCACCAAAGAAATTGGCCAGCAGATCTTTTGCCGCAAAACCCATTGCAATACCACCAATACCACCAAAGGCCAGTAGACCAGAAATACTGTAACCAAAAAGTTGCATGCTGATCAGTACAGCGGTAATAAGCACCGTCCCGCGCAATAATTTACCTACTGCTCGCACCGTGGTTTCATCTATTGGCTTGGTCATATAGTCGGGATGCAGCAGATTGCGCTCGGCGCGCTTAATAAATCGAACGACAAATAGCGAGCCAAGGAAAATCAGTGCCAGACGGTTAATCGGGTCAATAATCCCCTGCAGCGGTGAGTTCATTTTTTGTGCCGCAATGGACGCCGCAAAATTAACCCCTAAAATCCAGACCAACCAGATTGCGGGCCTACGGCAAGCCTCGATCAACGCATCATCCCAAACACTTTTGGTCCTAGCCGCCTGAAGTTCAAGCCTATCGATCAGACGATTAAGAAAAAAACCAAGACTCAAGGCAACAAGCACAATTAGAAATAGTTCAAATACCCACAGGTATTGCTCACCTGTTAAATTCACTAACCAGTTTTCTATCTGACTCATGCTGCACCCTGCTCTGCATCTAGATTTTTAAGTTGCTCGATCGTTTTAATCCGCCGAGGATGATTTTCTAACTCATCCCAATGTAGGAATTTCCAGGCACGTATTTTGGCAATCCTATCGCCGCCATCCACCTGGCTGCTAGCCATAAAGTCTAACACCTCGGCCGCGCCCTCAGGGCAATTACAAACCAGAATCATATCGCACCCTGCCGCCAACGCAAGCCTGGCCTTGTCCACATAACCGCCAGCAATATCTGCGCCTTTCATACTCAAGTCATCGCTAAAGATAACGCCGTTAAAGCCCAATTGATCGCGCAGCACAGACTGTAACCAGAACGACGAGAAACCCACCGACTCTGCGTCAACTCTGGGGAAGGTAATATGCGCGGGCATAATACCTTCCAAGGAATCGGAAAGCGCCGCGAACGGTTTCAAGTCATGTGCCTGCAACTCATCCCAGCTGCGACAATCTACGGGAGCTTCTAGATGACTATCGGCGACAATACCGCCGTGGCCAGGGAAATGTTTACCTGTTGCGGCCATACCCGCTTCGTGCATACCATCGATAAAAGCCTGAGCCAGAGCAACCACGACTTGAGGTTGATCCGAAAAAGAGCGATCGCCAATGATACTACTAGTATCTCGATCCACATCTAACACGGGGGCAAAGCTAATATCTAGACCACAGGCAATCACCTCAGAAGCCATTAACCAACCCATATCTTGGGTTAAGGCTAGTCCTGCAACTGAATCCTGAGCCACCAAGTCGCCGAGTTTTTGCATCGGCGGAAATGCCGTGAAACCGTCGCGAAAGCGCTGCACGCGGCCACCCTCTTGATCGACAGCAATAATAACCTGTGCCGAAGCCTCTCTGATCTGGCTAACCAATGCACAAATCTGCTCGCGACTTTCAACATTGCGGGCAAACAAAATAACCCCCCCAACATGAGGATTTTGAAGCTGCTCTCGCTCCCCTTCCGTCAGACTAAACCCCATAAGATCGAGCATCAAGCGTCCGTAATATCCATTCTGTTGCGTAGTCATAAAATCCTGTATCTATAATAATGTGCGTTTTTAGACGAATATATTTTTAAACCAAAGACTGCTATTCCATTAGGGTATTTTACCCATTTATTTGATTTCAGCACGACAAAAATAACCCTATATTTTTTGAATGGTTAGGCGATCTATCTAAAAATATACTTAACTTATCTGTACTAACTAGGATTATTGGCTACCGGCAGCGGTCCGTGCATCTCGCGACGGTCGGTGATATTTTGTCAATTCTGTAGAATTATTAGGAGAATGATTATGGCTGTTCATATTCCCTCTATTGGAGCCTGGTATCAGGACACCGCGATCAACCAGTTGTTTGAGATTGTCGCGATCGATGACGCTAG
>Ga0209709_10003988_pt1 | contig 12041 bp, 12 predicted proteins | sample ArcticOcean_MG_C_2_FD_187435 | JGI IMG/M metagenome (GOLD analysis project Ga0209709, IMG submission 187435) | Marine microbial communities from western Arctic Ocean - ArcticOcean_MG_CB4_136 (SPAdes) (version 2) | ecosystem: Environmental > Aquatic > Marine > Oceanic | place: Arctic Ocean... | reverse complement strand
TTCATATATGGCTGGCCCACAAGGATTCGAACCTCGGATCTCTGTACCAAAAACAGATGTGATACCACTTCACCATGGGCCAATATTAATTTCATATATCACAAAAAAAAAAAATTATATAGTTTTAGATGCAATACACCAGTGACTACTGAATTTCCTTTTAAATTGACTATATGCATTACTACATGCTCTCTTAGAGTCAAAATAAGCTACAATAGATGAGCCTGATCCTGACATTCTAACAAACATATTATTAGACGTGTTTGACAAAAATAATTTAATTTTCTTAAGTTTTGGGTATCTTTTAAAGGTTATTTTTTCGAGATCATTATTTAAAGTTTTGAGATATTCTGCTTCAAACATTTTGGGCTTTGGAAGACTAAATTGAGGTTTAGAAAATGATTTTACTTTTGAGTAAATATATTTAGTTGAACAACCAAAACTAGGTTTTACAACTAATGTATAAAATTTAACATCATTATTGTATTTTTTTATATTTCCATTATGTGACAGAATTGTATTAGTTGGCTGTATTCCTAATATAACATCAGAACCTATCTGGCTTGTTAATTTTATTAATTCATTTTTTTTTATCTTAAACATTTTTTGTTTAATAAAAAAATTAATTAAACTTGCTGCATTCATTGAGCCGCCACCCATTCCGGCTTCTTGAGGTATATTTTTGACAATTTTAATTTCAAATTTTTGATTATTAAGTAAATTTTTTTTATCTAATACTTTTAGCAAATTTGTAATGGTATTTATTTTACCAATATTTTTAGAAAAGTTTCCTTTAAAAATTACTTGATGATTTTTTTTTTTTATCTTTTTTAAATAAATTGAGTCATGCAAATCTATAAAACAAATTAAAGTTTCAATTTTATGTAGATTTTTTTTTTTCCCAGTTACATTTAGTGCAAGATTTATTTTAGCGTAAGATTTAATCTTAAAACTGTTCATAAATTAAGAATTAATTAAACCTTCAATCAATTTGACCTTAATGACTTTTTTCATTTTATCCTCTGTTTCTTCTAAATTTAAAACATTTTGCCAAAAATATCTTGCTTGGATTTTTCTGTCTAATTTCCATAGAATATCGCCATAATGATCATTTATAGTTGGATCTTCTGGCATTAATTCAACTGCTCTCTTGAGAAAATTTTCTGCTTTTGCGTAATCATCAATTAAATAATAAGCCCACCCTATTGAGTCAATTATATAGGGATCATTACTTTTTTGAGTATAAGCTTTTTCAAGCATTTGAAGAGAAAGATCTATTTTATATTCTCGCTCTAACCATGAATAAGCCAAATAATTTATCACATACGCATCATCTGGATTAACCTCAAGGGATTCTAGCAAGTCCCTGTCTGAACGAACATAATCGCCTAATCTCTCATAACAGCTCCCTCTTCTATATAAAATTTCCGCATATAGCTGGGTGTTAATTTCAATTTTTGAAATTATTTGATCATAATATTTTATCGCATCTTTATATTTTTTTGCATTTTTATTAAAATTTGCAATATCAAAAATTATTTTTATAGATGGGTTTTTAATTTTTTTAAAATTTAAGTTAATAAAGTCTAAAGATTTATCCTTATTTTCTTTTTTATGAATTATTTGTGCCTCTTTTTTTAACTTAAACCAATAATAGAAATTATCTTTTTTTTTAAAGGATTCTAAAATTTTTAAAGTTTTTACATAGTCTTCATTAATGAAGTAATTTCCAGCTAGTAGTGATAAATTAAATTTAAATTTAGGATTTAAATAATAAGATATATTTAAATAAAAATTAGATTTTTCATAATTTTCTTGTGAAGAATAAAGATTAGATGCTAAAAAAAAGAATTCTCCTATTATGTCAGTAGTATTTCTACACGAAAAAATTTTTTTAAAATTTTCAAACTTTTGATCATCAATCCATTTTTTTGCTTGTGAAATAAGTAAAGATGAATTTAAGTAATCTAAATTATCAGTAATATCTTTTGCTTCTTTATGCCTACCATTCTCAATTAAATAATTTATATAAAAAAATATATATCTTGAGTAGTCTCCGTCACTTTGTGAATTAACCAATGTATCAAAATAAGCTTTAGTGTTTTGATCGTCTAAATAACATCTTTGAAAAATCTCATTAATAAAAGAAAAGTTACCAAATTTATTTTTCGTATTTGATATTTTGTTTTCCTCAAAAACATACAAATATTTTTTTAACGACTCTGCAATTATTAAGGCAATTTTATCATTATTGATAAATTCATAAGACTTCTGAAGATATTCTCTACTTTTTTTATAATTTTTTTTCTTAAGACTATCTAAAGCTAAAATTAAATGCACTTCAAAAAAATTTGAGTTATCCTTTGTTAAGTTTTTTTTAATTTCATTTGTGGCTTGTTGAACCTTGCCCTCAAGCACAAGTGCATATATATAGCTTTTTAGATAAGAGCCATGTTGTTTAATTAAATACTTTGATGATTTAAAAAATTTTAAAGCTTGAGCACTATCATTATTCTCATAAGCAACTATACCAGAAAAATAATTAGATAAATGATGTGTATTAAAATCATTTAAATTAATGCTTTTTGAGTATAATGGGGTCTGATAAAACAATAATATTAAAGCTAAATTAAAAAACTTTATCAACATTGGTTCATTCTATGTCTAAAAGAATAATAAATCAAAATACGAATTATAATTCAGAATTACTAAATTCCATTGAATCCAATTTTTTTTTTGATGAAAACCCTATCAATAGGTTAAGGGGTAATACTAGTAATCTTAAAAAAGAGAACGATGTTGTTCAGATTGATAAGAAAAAAGAGCTTAGTGAGTTAAAATTACAATTAAACTCAATTAATGATTGCTATTTAAAAGATAATTCAAAAAAAATTGTTTTTGGAGATGGAAATATTGATAGCCCCATAATGTTAGTTGGTGAGGCCCCAGGTGTGGAGGAAGATAATACCGGACTAACTTTTTTGGGTGAAGTTGGAGATCTTTTAAAAAAAATGTTAATTGCAATAAACATTAAAAAAGAAAATATCTATTCTACTTATGCTGTAAATTTTAGACCACCTGAAGATCGAAAGCCTAATTCTTCTGAAATTAAAAGATACTCTCAATTTTTACAAAAACAGATTTCAATTATTAAACCTAAAATAATAATCCTTATGGGTAGCTCTGCTATGGAATCATTAACAGGCTTGAATAGTAAAATTTCTATGGAACGGGGAAAGTGGAAAGAAGTAATTATTAAGAATACTACCTACAACGTTATAATTACTTTTAACCCTTCTTACCTTTTAAGAATTCCTGCAAATAAAAAAAGTTCCTGGGAAGACTTAAAAAAGATCAAACAAAAAATTATTGATTTGAAATTAAACATCTAATGAAAATTTTGGCTGGTGTTGATGAGGTTGGTAGAGGTAGCTTAATCGGTCCAGTTTATGCAGCAGCCATAATATTAAATAAATCTATTAATAAAAAATTATTAAAAGATTCTAAAAGTTTAACTAAAGATAAAAGAGAAAAACTTGATAAATATATTAAAGAAAATTCTATATGGGCTATAGGACAGGCATCAATTAAAGAAATTGAAAAAATGAATATATTATATGCAAGCTTACTTGCAATGAAAAGAGCTATAATGAAACTTAAAAAAAAACCTTCTCTTGTTTTAATTGATGGTAACAAGCTACCTGATCTTAAAAATTATAAATTAGAATATATAATTAAAGGAGACCAAAAAATTCCTAGTATTTCTGCTGCATCAATTATTGCAAAAGTTAGTAGAGATAAATTTATTACAAAACTTTCAAAACAATTTAATAATTATGGATGGGATACAAATTCAGGTTATGGAACTAAAGAGCATTTAAGAGCAATCAAAAAGTTCGGTATCACTAAGTATCATCGAAAAACCTTTTCCCCTATTTGTGATCTCTTATAAGACGTGGAACTTCACAACATCTAGTTGTTAGAAAAATTATAAACACAATTTGAATCTAGTTAATTCAATCTGAAGTTGACCGTGGAATCCATTTGGAGTCTAATTGTTTTATATAAAATGGAAAACAATTTTAAAAATAAGATTATTAATGGTGACAGTCTTGACGAATTAAAAAAAATTCCAAGTGAGACCTTTGACCTTGTTTTTGCTGACCCCCCATACAATCTACAATTAAAGAATTCACTTACAAGACCAGATAGGACCAAAGTATGTGCTGTTAACGACAAATGGGACCAGTTTGAAAGCTTTAAAAAATATGATGAGTTTACAGTTGCTTGGCTTTCAGAGTGTAAAAGAATTTTAAAAAAGGATGGAGCTATTTGGATTATAGGAAGCTATCATAATATCTTTAGAGTTGGAACTGCCATACAAAACTTAGGCTTCTGGATTTTGAATGATGTCATTTGGAATAAAAATAATCCAATGCCTAACTTTAGAGGGACAAGATTTACTAATGCTCATGAAACATTAATTTGGGCATCTAAAAGTGAAAAATCAAAGTATACTTTTAACTACCAATCGTTAAAATGTTTAAATGATGATCTTCAAATGAGATCAGATTGGAAACTGCCTATTTGCAATGGAGCAGAAAGACTTAAGAAAAATGGGAAAAAGATTCACTCAACACAGAAACCTGAATCTTTACTTCATAGGGTGTTATTAGCATCTTCAAATAAAGGTGACTTGGTACTAGATCCATTTTTAGGATCAGGAACTACTGCAACTGTTGCTAAGAAATTAGGTAGAAATTACTATGGAATTGAAAAAGAAAAAAATTATTTTAGAGCTGCTGAAGAAAGATTAAAAAAAACAAAACCAATAGAGGACGACTTCCTAGATACACTTAAAAATAATAGGTCTAAACCAAGAATTCCTTTTGGGTCTTTGGTTGAGCTTGGAATAATAAAACCTGGAACGAGTATTTTTGACCAAAAGAAAAAGATTGTTGCTAAGATTATGGCTGATGGAAGTATCAAGCATAATAAATCTGAGGGATCCATTCATAAAGTTGCAGCAAATATTCTGGGTGCTGAGAGTTGTAACGGTTGGACTTATTGGCATTGCAATGTAAATGGTGTGAGTGTACCAATAGATAGCTTAAGACAAAAATTAATTGCTGATAATTAATTTTTATAAATTTTTCCTAAATAACTATTAATAAACTTATTATTTTTAACTAAATATTTCATTAAGGTATTCCTGATCCAAACCAATAATGGATTGGAAAGATGAAAAGCAAAATAGTTAAATTTTGATTTCCAATCAATCATCTTAGTTCGTTCAATTCTCTCAACATTAAATTGATTATCTTCATTTTCTAAATTTTTATACAGCTCATACACAACTTCTATTGATTGAGACGCACCTTGTGCAAAGGTTGGTGGGAAAGCAAAAAAAGCATCCCCAATAAGAAATATGTTTTTATTTATTGGTTGATGTATTTCAGAACTAACAAATACTGGAAAGCACCTAATATCTTTTAAATTTTTAATAATCTCTGGGTCTATTTGTTTTGATATCTCAGATAAAATGGATGAAATAAAATCACTTTTCTCAAATAAAGAATAATCAGATAACTCATTAATACTAAGCTTTTTTCTCAAAATACTAATAAAATTTAACTGACCCTTGTTATCAATTGGGTATGATACAGAGTGTAAATTAGACCCTAAAGACAAAGATATATTACTTGGGTCAATGCCTTGAAGACTATCACGATCAATAGTTGCTCTTAAAGCAATGGATTTAAAATATTTTGGTTTAATTTCTTTCTTAGCAATTAATGATTTTGATTTTGAAAATATCCCATCAGATATAACTAAATAATCACATTTAATTGAAGTGCTGTTTTCAAAAGTTACTTCAATATTATCACCCTCATAATTAATTTTAGTGACTTTTTTATTATAGTTTATGAAATTATCAGGAAGTCGATTTTTTAAAAAATTAATTAAAGTAAATCTTTGTAGTGTTGTGTACTTAGCTTCAGTATTATTAAAAACTGATATATTCAAATCACATATCTTCTTCTTATTTTTTAAAGAATAGAAATCTACTTTAATGGGATGAAATTTATCTTCTAAATTAATGTTCTGAAAACCTATTTCATTTAATAATTTAATACTATTAACCGAAAGTTGAATACCATAACCCTTCTCTAGATTAACAGAATTATTTTTTTCATAAATTGTGATTTCGTAACTTGAGTTTTCTCTTAAAAGGTTTGCAATATATAGTCCTGATATTCCACCACCTATTATTGCTATTTTTTTCATTGGTTTTTTTCTAAATAACTAAAAATCTTCTTTGTAAATGTTGGTAAAGTATAACTATCAAGCTTAGAACTATCAATCCAAGAAGAGTTTGGAATTGATCCTTTTATCTTAGTGAGTTGGACAATTATATTCATATTCATATTGGAAATTTTAAAGTTTAGATTTTTTTCTAAGTTGTTATGCTTGGGTATTTCATCCATAGGAAATATTTTCAAATTTTTTAGAAAATTAAATCTAGTATTTTTAACCACTAAAAATTGGTTATTTTTTTTATAAACTTTTAATAAATAAAATTTATCAATCTTTTTTTTTCTTTCTTTTATTATTTCAAAATCATTATTTTTAAAAGATTTGCAGTTTTTTGTTAAAGGACATTGACTACATAAAGGATTTTTTGATCGACAAATAAGTGCTCCTAATTCCATTAAGGCTTGCGCATAGTCACTCGCCCTAACTGAGGTGCCCAATATTTTTTTTTTACTAATAAGGTTTTCTTTTGAAACTTCACTAATTAGCTTTAAGTTTAACAACCTTTTAATAACTCTTTCAATATTTCCATCTAGTGGAATAAATGGCTTATTAAAACCGATTGCCATTACCGCGTTTGCTGTATACTCCCCTATTCCAGGTAATAGCTTTAGCTCTTCAATTGTGCTGGGTAACCTTCCATTAAAATTTTTCTCTAATATCTGTGCTGTCTTTTTTAAATTTCTAACTCTAGAGTAATAACCTAGCCCTTCCCAATATTTTAAGAGTTTATGTTCATTAATTTTTGCTAATGAACTTATGCTAGGGATGTCTTTTATAAAATTATTAAAATATGGAATCACAGTTGCAACCTGTGTTTGTTGCAGCATAAATTCACTTACTAATGTGTAATATTCCCTTTTAACTTGGGAGAGTTTTTTTCTCCACGGTAACGATCTTTTATTATTATCGTACCAATAAAGAATTTTTTTTGTTAGTATAGATTTTGTCATATGCAATTTAAAAATAATACTAAGCAGAGGTTTAAAACTATTCAAGGCTTAAGATCTTTTAAGGATACTTTGCCGAAAAATATTAAAAAAATAATCAAAAAAAAAGGGCATATATTCTCTGAAACTCTAAATAATTGGAAATACATCGTTGGAAATGAAATTTTTCAAATATGCTATCCAAAATCATTTAAAAATTCTAATAAGTTTGGTGTTAGCACTCTGCACGTGATGGTCAAAAGAGGTCACGAAATAGACTTAGAATATTCAAAAAAAGAAATAATGGATAAAATGAATAGTTTCTTTGGCTACGCTGTTGTTGAGAAATTAAAATTTATAAGTTTTGATAATGCTCAAACCAAGTTTAAAAAGATAGATGAAAACGAGAATTATGTGACAAATAGCAAATATACAGATAGAATTAATGATATTAAAAACGACAAAATTAGAAAATCATTATTAGAATTAACTAAATTATTTAAACAAAGATGAAAAAAATAGTTTCAATATTATTTATTATACTAGTTGGCTTTACCACAAACCTAATTGCAGAAGACGGTCAATCTATCAAAAGAATTTCTGTAGGTGAAAAGAATGCTAAAATCACAATAATTGCCTATGAGTCATTAACATGTGGTCACTGTGCAGACTTTCACGAGAATGTTTATCCAGACCTTAAAAAAGATTTTATAGAAAAAGGTTTAGTGAGAATTGAATTTAGACACTTTCCTCTAGATATTGCTGCTTTTAATGCCTCCAAAATTGGACAATGTAATAATGACGGTAATGCAGATGTACTAAATATTTTATTCTCAGGCCAAAAAAAATGGACGAGAGGAGAAACACCAGAAGAAGTTACAAAGTATTTAAAGAAGTTTTTAGAAGATGAGGGAATAACCTTAGATTTTGAGAAGTGCTTAGCGGATAAAGCTATTGAAGATTATGTTTTGAATGATCGAATCGAGGGTGTTAAAAAATTTAAAGTTAATGCTACTCCTACGATAATAATTAATGAAAAAAAGTTTGAAAAAGCCCTAAATTATAAGAATTTAAAAAAATATCTGGAAAAACTGATATAAGTTAGTTCATGGAGTTTAAAAAAATCCAACTAAATGGATTTAAATCATTCGCTGAGAAAACAAATTTTTTAATCGAAGATGGGTTAACAGGAATAGTTGGTCCCAATGGTTGTGGAAAATCCAACATTGTGGAATCTTTAAGATGGGCCATGGGAGAAACTTCTGCAAAAAGTATGCGGGGCTCAGGAATGGAAGATGTTATTTTCAATGGAACATCAAACAAAGTCTCAAAAAATATAGCAGAAGTTTCAATTCTTGTTGATAATGCAAGTCATGCAGGACCTATGCAATACAAAGATATAGACCAAATTGAAATTAAAAGAAAAATTGAAAAAGATAAAGGTTCTAAATTTTATATAAATAATAAAGAAGTTAGGGCTAGAGATGCCCAAATGTTTTTTGCAGATTTATCTACTGGGGCTCATTCACCATCAATGATAAGCCAAGGACGTATTGGAGCCTTAGTCACTGCAAAACCTACAGACAGGAGAGCAATCTTAGAAGAAGCAGCTAACATTTCAGGATTACATGTCAGAAGACATGAGGCTGAACTTCGATTAAATGCTGCAGAAACTAATTTAAAAAGAGCAGATGAATTAAGAAGGCAGCAAGAAAAACAATTAGCCAATCTTCAAAAGCAAGCTGAGGAAGCCACAAAATACAAACTTATATCTGAAGAAATAAAAAAAATTGAAGCAGGTTTATATTATTTGAAATTATTAGACATTGATAATGAAATTAGAATAGAAAATGAAATCAATACTGAGGCTGAAGGAGGGGTAAGCAGCTTCAACCAACAAATTAATGAATTTGAAAATTCAATTAAAGTAGAAACAGATAAAGTTACGCCACTAAGAGAAAAAAATATTGAAAACCTTTCAAGAATTCAACGATTGAATTTAGAATTACAAAGTTTAGATGAAGAAAATATAAGAACACAAGATGAGATAGAAAATTTCAAAAAATCACTAAAGACCATTGAAGAAGATATTGATAGAGAAAAAGGTATTGTAATAGATGCAAACTCAAATGAAAAAAGATTAAAAGAAGAAAAAAGTGAATTAATTGAAATAGACTCAAAATATTTTGAAACTGAAAAATTATCAAACGAAGATCTCGAAACAGCAAAAAATCAACTTAATGAAGAGCAAAAAGCTGTAGATGAAATTATTGAAATATTTGCGAATGGCACCATAAATATCAGTATCGACCCAATTAAAGAGGTTATAAATACAATAGAAAAAATCAAAGAGTTAATAAACAATAACGAAGCTAATCAAGCCCTTACGTTGCTAGATAGAACTAAAATGGAATTAAATAACTTCTTAAGTAATTTAGCCAATGATGAAAGTAAAAATAAACTAACTGATATCAATAAAAAAAATGACAATATAAAAATACTTCAAGAAAAATATGCAGATAGCTTTAGTAAAAATCAATCAATTAAAAAAGAATCTATAAAAAGAAATGAAAGAATTAAAGCTATTGAAGTTGAGGTTGAAAGTTGGAAAAACTTACTTTCAAACTCTCAAAAAATGGTAAGAGAATTAAGTGAAAGAAAGAATAAATTATTATTACAATTGAATGAGCGTGACCAGCAACCTAAAGCTCAAGCAGAAAAAAAAGGTCAAGCCAGTGAAGGGCTAAGAATTTCCGAGAATGAAAAAATTGAAAATGAAAAGATAATTGAAGAAACAGATAAAAAGATTAACTCTCTAAGACTTGAGCTGAATGATGTTCAAGAAAAATCTATTCAAATAAGAGAGAGGAAAGCAAGATCTGGTGCAACTATCGAGGGATTAAAAAAACGTAGAGATGATTTGCTAGAAAGAGTTAGTTCTGAACTTAACTTTGAAGAAAATGATATTCTTGAAAGTTCTAATTTGAATGGTGCTGAAGAGTTACCAGACACAGTTGCCCAAGAAGATGCTTTGGATGAGAAGAAGAAAGAAAGAGAAAAACTTGGGTCAGTTAATTTGAGAGCAGATGAAGAAACAAGTAAGTATGAAATTGAAATTAAAAAGATGGAACAGGATAGAGAAGATCTTGTATCTGCAATGATTAAATTAAAAGAAAGTATCAATGAATTGAATGAAAAAGGAAGGGAGAGGCTTTTAGAAGCTTTTGAAAAAGTTAATAGAAAATTTAATGAAGTTTACACAAAACTATTTAATGGAGGAAATGCAAAATTAGAGTTAGTTGATTCAGACGATCCACTTGAAGCTGGTTTAGAAATGCTAGTAAGTCCTCCAGGTAAAAGGCTTCAGTCTATAACTTTACTATCTGGTGGTGAGCAAGCGTTGACTGCTTTGTCTCTTATTTTTGCTGTATTCCTTACTAATCCGTCTCCAATCTGTGTGCTGGATGAAGTTGATGCCCCGCTCGACGATGCTAACGTAACAAGATTTTGTGGCCTTCTAGACGATCTAACTAAAATAACTAATACTAAATTTATTATTGTAACTCACCACGCTCTAACGATGTCTAAAATGAATAGACTCTATGGAGTAACTATGCCTGAAAAAGGTATTAGCCAATTAGTAGCTGTTGATTTACAAAAAGCTGAGAACATGGTTGCCTAATAAAAAAATGTCAAAAAATTCGCTTAAAACTCGCCTAGAGATTGCAAAATCTAAAATTATTAAGAGAAACCTTTATAAGGATAAGGAACCAAGCTCTTCTATTGGAACTGCCTTTAAATTAAGCACAGAATTAGTGTCTGCAGTTGCAGTTGGGACAATTATAGGGTTTATTTTAGACACGACCTTTGGTACTAAGCCCTGGTTAATATTAATATTTTTTTTTGTAGGTGTAATTACTGGTATTATAAATGTATTCAGATCTGCAAAAAACATGCAAGAATAGATTTAAAAAATTATGTCAACAAACCCAATGCACCAATTCGAAGTTTATAGAATTGGACCAGAAATAAAAATAGGGACGATAGATATATCTTTTACAAATGCAAGTTTGTTTATGGTTATTAGTTCTTTAGCAATATTATTAATTTTCAACCTTGGGTCAAAGAAGAATTCATTACTACCTAGCAAGGCTCAACTTCTGGCAGAATTAAGCTACAGTTTTGTTTCAAAAATGATTAGTGATACAGCTGGATCTAAAGCAAAACCATATTTTGCATTTATCTTTTCTTTATTTATGTTTGTACTGTTTTGCAATATGTTTGGGATGATTCCTTATGCATTTACAGTAACTAGCCATATCATAGTTACTTTTATTTTAGCTTCATTTATTTTTGTTGGAGTAACAATAATTGGCTTTATGAAGCATGGTTTGGGCTATTTAAAATTGTTTGTACCAAGTGGAGTACCGGTAATTCTTTTACCACTAATTGTTGTTATAGAGATTATTTCTTATTTAAGTAGACCTGTAAGTCTTTCTGTTCGTTTATTTGCTAACATGATGGCTGGTCATACTATGATGAAAGTTTTCGGTGGCTTTGTAATAAGCCTCGGGATAGTTGGTGGATGGCTTCCACTGAGTTTTTCGGTTGCACTAACTGGTTTGGAAATACTAGTTGCTTTTCTTCAGGCATACGTTTTTGCAATCTTAACCTGCATCTATTTAAATGATGCATTAAATTTACACCATTAACTAACATAAGGAGGATATAATGGAATTAGAAGCAGCAAAAATGATCGGAGCAGGACTAGCAGCAATAGCTCTAGCTGGTGCCGGT
>Ga0209709_10003984_pt1 | contig 12045 bp, 7 predicted proteins | sample ArcticOcean_MG_C_2_FD_187435 | JGI IMG/M metagenome (GOLD analysis project Ga0209709, IMG submission 187435) | Marine microbial communities from western Arctic Ocean - ArcticOcean_MG_CB4_136 (SPAdes) (version 2) | ecosystem: Environmental > Aquatic > Marine > Oceanic | place: Arctic Ocean... | reverse complement strand
TAAAGTTGAGCCTGACACTAATGAATGCCGGGCTTCAATTTGGGTGCTTTCGCTGAATTCAGACATTGCTTCTACTACTTGGGGAAGGTTATAGTAAAAAGTAAAACTGTTTCCTACAAAAAGAATACTTAGAGTGTCTTTTTTTTGATTCTGCCCAAAAGAAATTAATGGAACTAATATTAAAACAAGAAGTAGCTTTTTCATTGTGTTGGTTTTAATAAGATACAAGATAATGTATCATCTTTAATTGGTGATGGTCTAACATCTAGGATTTATTATAAAGGATTTTGAAATGCATTAAAGTTCCAAAGTATAGGCAGTATGAAATAAACCATCATAAATATAATGATTATTGAAATGATATTCATCAGTATACCTACCCTTACCATATCTGATATTTTTAAATAATTAGATCCAAAAACTACAGCATTTGGAGGTGTTGCTACCGGTAGCATAAAGGCACACGAAGCAGCCAATGTTGCACCAACCATTAGTACGTACAGGTGCACTCCAAGTATAACTGCTGTAGGAGCTAATATCGGTAATAGCATGGCAGTAGTAGCTAAATTGGAGGTTATTTCCGTCAAAAAATTTACAGCAGTAATAACTACTAGTAGAATTATGAATAGCGAAAAACCATTAAGTTGAGTCAAGTTTTCAGCGATCCAATTGGCTAACCCACTCGATTGAAATCCTTGAGCAATAGCCAGACCTCCACCAAAAAGCAATAAAATACCCCAGGGCAACTTTACAGCATCTTCCCAATTCATGATTTTTTCTTTTTTCCCTTCTTGATTATTTGCTTGGAAAAGAAACAAAGAAATGCCACTTATTAGAGCAATGATTGAGTCATCCAAATTAGGAATAAATTTATTTAGCAAATAGGTTCTTAAGATCCAAGCCAGACCGGTAAGGACGAAAACACTCAAAACTATTTTTTCTTCATAGCTAATTGACCCCAACTCTTCTAGTTGCCTATTGATTTCTTCTTTACCCTTATTAAGTTATTTTTCTGTGTCTTGACGGTCCATCCAATATTCTAACCATGGGATACTATACATATGAGTCCATGCAAAAACTCGTAAACCATGTAAAACATTCCAATTACTACTTCTTAAATTCCTAGCATTTGAATCACCATTAAATTTTTGAAAAAACGGTTTTTCACTTAACCTTGGTGTTTTTAAAAGTGCATTAGCTAAATCTTTTTGTGTTTTATATGATGAAATTTTCTTTTCTATTTTTCGTGAGGTAAGTGGTTTTGATCTAAGTATAGCTTCATCTAAAAAACTTTTCTCATTAGAAAGCTCATATCCTACTATTAAACTATGAATTGTTGAAAGCAAAGATTCATACTCATGGTTAAACGGGGGATTGTCTCTAACAGCTCTAGCGTGTTTGATTAATCCGTTTCTAACCTTTTTATCTTGAGTTAATTGATGGTATTTATATAATCCATGAGAAACGTAAGGATTAGAATATCCATATCTATCAATTGTAAAACTACCATATTGATCAGGACCATTTTGAAGGTTTAACATCATCTCTACTCTTTGTTCAAGTTCTTTAAGATATCTAGGATCCTTGGTGGCATCGAATGTTTCCACAAGATTCAAAACCGATAAGTATAATCTTCTACCGGTAATACCATGATCTCCCCACATTCTTTTTAGGTAAGAATCTGACGTAAGGCGTGCAATATCTAATCCCCTGTGATATCCTGTAAGATAATATGAAGCAATCCATCCTTGAACCCATACATGTGCGCTTAGGAGAGCCGTCCAGTGTTCAGCGGCATGACGTCTACCGATTCCTAAATAGGGATTTTCTTTTAACCCTTCTGCTTCACTATTATCCATCTTCCAAAAGTCAATAGCATCGTTAGAATCTCCATAATATTTTGATTTTGCGGGCCAATGAACATTATCTACATCCATAGTGTGCCTACTCATAGCCTCACCAGATTTAAAATATTTCTTATCCCCAGTTCGCATAAATTGTAACCAATACATAAAATCAACAGCAGGTTCATTATTAATCCAATTATAAAACTTACCGTCTTGATAAAAATATTTCTGGTCTCCGTAATCGAACATACCATACCAGGGTTCCCAGTTTTGATTAAAAATAGCCCAGTCAAATTTGTAATCTATCGTTCTTTCATAATCAGAATATTTTTTTGTTCTTGGTAAAAACTTTCCATAAACATTACTGTTAGAATAAACAATCGGATCCGCAAATGTTGTAGGAGGATCAATAATATATGAAGCTATAGTTTTTAATTGCTCTTTTGACTTATTAGGTTTGTGAAAAGAAAAAACTATTTCACTTGTTTTAGTTACTCCCTCAGCAAAATTTGCAACCATTCCAGAATCAGGCTCCAGATTATCTCTCTCAAATGACATTGGTTCTGAATCAAATGGCCAAGTAAAAGCAGTTGCTACTTTATCATTTTCATCAAAGGTTATGCTATTTGGAAATTCCTCAATGAAGTTTTTAATTCCAATGGTCACTCCCCATTTTTTGTCTGTTAAATCAGCCCAACCCTCAGAGCGCTGAAATATTTGCTTTGAGATTCCGTCTATATCAATTTGAGCTTTAAAATCATCAATTCGTTTACTAAGAGAGCTGTGTGGTCTGTTTTTTCTTTTGGGTCCAGATTGAATGACAGTGGCTTTTTCTATGGTTCCAGTGGTTTCAAAAAACGTACCCTCGGAATTATCAAACCAATCACCCATTTTATAACCAGTGGTATAGGTCATGTCTCCACTTAAATTATATTTTAAATTAAGCCCAATCCCATTTATCTTATCATTTGGAATGATCCATCCCTGATCGGTCCCTTTTTCAATTTTTACACCGGCAGTAGAAGAACCAGTTGCCTTATCAGAAAAGGAAGTTGCTATGTTACCATAATTATCTTTATTTGGGTCGTGCTTATCAGCTACACCAGTATAAGTGATTGTATGAAGAACTTTTATAAAAGGTTTTCCTGCATAAACATGTATTCTTACTACAAAAGGAGAATTTCGGTTATCATCTCTTGAATAAGAGTACTCACCTTCTAATCTAATTATTGAATGTAGAGGTCCTGAGCCCAATTCTCTTACCGTCCTATTGATAGTTGCATTGGATAGATCAACACCGTTATCATCTATCAGATCAAGAAAAGATCCTCTTCCCATGGGAGAGGTCGCTATTATATCTTTCTGATCATATCCATCACCATCTATATCATAGTATACATTATTAATAAAACCATTGTTAGACTTTGATATACTAAATTTTAAAACTCCGTTATCGACATAACTTGTTTGACTTTTTCTTTGATTATTTTTGATTTTAATCTTTGGCCCTGAGATTGGTAATCTTGATATATCACGTCCATATTGAAGTTCATATTTATCTTCACCCGTTGAAAAGAAAAAAACCCAAACCCATTTTACACTTTCTTCCTTAGGGAGCCATCTTGAAACTTCTGTTATTTGGGATGGTATCTCATTACCAGCATTATCAATCAGTCTAATGTTATCTGGAGAAGATAATGCTCCTATCGGAAATGGAACACCTACAGTTATCGGTGCTCCCTTAACACTATTTTTGACATTTATGTTGAAAGATTCTGATGCAGATAAATTATATGATACACTTAAAAATAAAAGTAAATAGCATAGTGATTTGAGAGGAAGTAAAAAGAATGTTTTCATTGATTATTTAGATTGAATAGATAAATAGTTTATTTATAAATTGTTGTTAAAATTACACATATGCTAATTAGGTAGTAAATCGACTGCAACTGTAGTTGTTTTATTATGTTTTTATCTTTAATAGCACAAAGCTGCGGCTCCTTTAACCGAGATGTCTGGATCAGAAGATAAAATTATTTTAAGGTTAGATACAGAGTTTTGATAGGCAAACTGTTTTAGACTTAATTGAATTCCGCTTTTAAAATATATATATGCTTTACTAACTGAACCCCCAAGGATAATGGTTTCAGGATCAAAAGTATATAAGACTTGAATGATAAGGTTTCCTAAATGCATCCCAAAAGTAGAATATAAAGCAAGAGCATCATCATCACCAGCCTTGGCTTTAGAAAATATTTTTTCGCCAGCTATTCCTTTAATCTTTTGAAAAAATTGACCACTACAATAATTTTCAAAATTACTGTCTAGATAAGGTAGCATTCCGAATTCTCCAGCACCAGAATTAGATCCATTATAAAGTTTTTTATTAATAACAATACCACCAGCAATTCCAGTTCCAATGGTTAATCCTACAAAGGAGTCTAATTTCTTTCTATTTCCAAAATATAATTCACCTAATGAGAAACAATTTGCATCGTTATTAACAAAAACAGGGATCTTAAAATGATTTTCAAGAAAATCTTTCAAAAAAACTTTTTTCCAAGATGGGATATTTTGAACATCGTATACTATTCCCAGTTTTTGATCAACTAAACTTGGCACACCGATTCCAATTGCCTCTACGTCTTTATCGATTGATTTTGAAATAGCATTTTTAATAAAATCTAAAATTTCATTTTCAGAGCCTTCGTTTGGAATTAGTGAACGAGTACCATTCTCACACGTGTTTCCAGTAATTTTAGCAACACTTATTTTCGTACCGCCAAGATCAACTCCTATATAAGCCATATAAATTTTATTACTGATTCTTTTTTCGTGAGGTACTCAAAAGTGTTTCATTATTAATTAATGGTTTAGACCAAAAACCAATAGATAAAATAAAGGAAAGCGTTATTAATAAGAAAAGCATTCCTATTTTCAAACCAAAGACATCACCAAGTGCACCAACAATAAAAGGAACTAAGGCTCCTCCAACAATTCCTGTTACCAGAATTCCTGAAAAGGAACCATGTGCCTCAGCAACTGAATTTAAAGCCAAAGAGATTATTATTGACCACATAGTTGCAATAAAGAAACCTATTAAAGGGAAAGCAATTAAAGCTTGTTGTGTAGTACCAAAAAGTGCTGCAATAAGAAAGAAAATAGTTCCAACGGATGTTACAATTAAAACTTTTCTACTATCTAAAAATTTTAATAAAAGAAGTCCTAAAAGAGTTCCTAAAGTCATCATTCCCCAAAAATTTGAAATGGTTTTAGCACCTTGAACTTGTGGGTCTATATCATGATATAGTGCTAGAAATTGTGAAATCCAATTGGCTACACCTTGCTCAGTTCCAACATAACAAAAAATTGCTAGAAAATATAAAAGGACCATAGGCTTTTTAAGAAGTAAGAGATGAGTTTCTATCGCTCCTGATTTTTCATCTTCCTTCCTTTCAACTTTTGGAAAGTTTGATATCATTATTAAAAATACCATAGCCAACGAAATAATTGCAAATATCCAATACAGAGAGATCCATTCTAAATTTGGAATAGTTATATTTTTGATTAATCGCGTAATAAAACTGCTAGGTTTATTTTTATTAATCACTAGATAGGTATATACCAATGGACTAATAAATGAGGCTAATCCAAAAAATAATTGCCCTAAAACAGAATTGAAAGCAAACTCTTTTTCACCACCAGTAACCCTTAGTAATGGATTGATAGCAACTTGAAGCATAGCCATCCCAGAGCCAATTAAAAATAGTGAAATGAGATAAAAGAAATAAGAAGAATTTAAGGCAAATAAAAAAGCTCCGATTGATGAAACAAAGAAAGCGAGAATCATTACTTTTTTCTCTCCATATAACTCAATCAATATACCTGATGGAATCGACATCACACCATAAGCTACAAAAAAAGCAAAAGGCAAAAAAGCAGCCATAGTAAGACTCAATCCAAAGCTTTTAATGATATCAGGGACTAAAGGACCAATGATATTTGATAAAAACGAGATTACAAAAAATACAAGTAGGATTAAGCCAACTAGTAATGGATTCTTTTTCATGTGAAATTTAGACTAGCTTATTTTTTCAACATTGGGAAAAACATCCTTAAATCTTCATCTGTTGGTTGCATTCCATATTCAGCAACTTCAAATGATTCAACGTACTTAACTTTTTTAGCAATATCTTTTCCATACCATTTAACAAGAGAAGCCATCTTTTCAGAGCTTATTGTACTGGACCTATTTTTCGTTCTATTAGAAAGCCATTCGCGGCGCTCTTTATTTGAGATTGGTATTTTAGCTACACTCGCGTCACCTCCGTTAGTCCAAGGAAGCCATTCATACATTTGGGAAGTGTGTGCATGTAAGCCATCTATTTTTAATTCAATGGATTCATCAATAGCTACCACAACATCCGGTTGATGCTGGTAAGGTCTTTGAAATCTATCTTGCATAAATAGAAATAAGGGGTTTTTATTTAATGGCGGGGTGTCAGGACATACATTAGGTACGATCACCATGTAAGAAGCATCAATAACAACCTTACCAGCATTTCTATGGTCTGGATGATAATCGTTGGGTCGAAGTCCTAGAACAATATCCGCATCCCATTCTCTAATGGCCCTAATTACGTCATGTCTAACTTGCAAAGAAGGTAACAATTCACCATCATGATTGTCTAGAGTTTGATATTCAGCAATACCTAGAGCTTTCCCAGCGTTTTTAGCTTCCTCTCTTCGTCTACTACCTAGTGCTCCTCCTCCTTGAGATTGATGGCCTGCATCTCCACTTGTGAGAGCTAAAAATTTAACATTGTGTCCCATTTTAGCAAATAAAGCTGCGGTTCCTCCAAATTTACTGTCACAATCATCTGGATGAGCTCCAATTGCAATAATATTAAGCTTTCTTTCTTGACTTTGAACAGTTTGAGTTATTGTAAATGCAAAAAATAATAGAATTAATCTTTTCATAAATTAAAGTTTTAATTAAAAAAGTTTGAGCATATAGTATAATATATGCTCAAGCTTTAAGATGTGTTTAATAATTAATAACCGGGATTTTGAACGAAATCAGGATTTATATCCATTTCCCTTTGGGGAATGGCAAGGTTTAATCTTCCTCTAATATCAATAGCACGTGGATCTGATGACATAACTGAGGCTGCAACACCAAATCTTTTTAAATCTGGCCATCTGTGCCCCTCGAAGGCTAATTCTACTTTTCTCTCTTGAAGAAGCTTTTCTGCAAAAGTTCCGGCAGTAGAAGAACTTATTGCTCCAAGTCCAGCTCTAGCTCTAACTTGATTAATATATCCATAAGATTCAGTTGACTCGCCAAGAGCTTCCGCCAACATAAGTAAAACATCTGCGTACCGGAGAACAACCCAGTTATTTGGTCCATCATTATCGGTAGATGGATTAGTTGTTCCATACTTTATACACCAGCCTGCACCATCAGAAGCAAAACCAACTACCTCACTTCCAATGCCAGCAATAGAAGCTTCAAATCTAGTGTCACCTGCTTCATAAGAACTTATCAGACTTTTAGTTGGAAAGTTTCTGGATCCAGAAGTAACAGTTGCGCCAAGTTCAGTGTTCATAGCACTGGTATAAAGATTCCCTAATACACCATAACCACTTTCGTAACTAACTTCAAAAATCGATTCTTTATTAAACTCATTTTCAACTCCCCAAAGATCAGTGTAATTATCAACTAAGCTATATCCAGAAACTCTTTTAAGAGCACTTGCTGCACTAGTTTTATCACCTTGGGTTAAATAAACTTTACCTAAAAGTGCCGCAGCAGCACCTTTCGTAGCTCTACCTCCTTTTGCCGTAGAGGGTAAACTAGATTCTGCTTCAGTTAAATCTGCTGCAATTTGAGAATATATTTGAGCTATAGGAACTTGAACATTTTCTTTGTCATCATCAGCTGATGTAGCTTCATTTAAAACCAGTGGTACATTTCCAAAAGTTGTTGCTAAATTATAATACAATAAAGATCTTAAGAATTTTGCCTCACCAACTATTCTAGTTTTCTGAGACGCATCCATTTCAACATCTTCAATTCTTCCTATTACTGAATTAGCTCTACCTATTCCCTTATAATGAGCTATCCAAGAGTCTCTTCCAACATAATCTATGGTTGTCTCTTCAAAATCATCATACCTAACAATGGCAGCTGCAAGACCTCCTGCATCCCAAAAAGTAATGTCTGATCTCAAATCATTCATAATCCAAATTGCCTCGTTATAGACTCCTTGGGATAGCAAAGTATTGTAAACTCCTGCTAATGCAACCTCAAAGTCGTTTGCTGATGTATAGAAACTTCCTGTGTTTCTTTCTGATATTGGTGATAAGTCTGTGAATTCTTTTGAACAAGACATAAAACTTATCAAAATAAAAATACTAAGTATATTTTTTGTTTTCATTTTTTTTCAATTAAAAGTTTATATTGATTCCTAAGGTAAAGGTGCTTTGTAATGGATAACTCCCATAATCTTCACCCTGGACAAGTAAATTATCTTCTTGGTTATTTACCTCAGGATTATATCCTACATAATCCGTTAAAGTAAACAGGTTCGTTCCTGATGCATAAACCCTTAAACTTTTGATAGAATTTCCAAGCATATTTTGTGGAAAGTTGTATGCTAAAGTTACGTTCCTTAACCTTATGTATGAAGCATCATCTACTAAAGCATCTGATGGCCTATTATTTTGATTTCCTGCGCGCATAGCTATAGGATTTATTCCACTTCCAGGATCAGACTCTGAACGCCATCTGTCATCCCCATAAGCATAATGATTAAAGTTTCCTGAGAAATTTCCTAAATGTCTTTTAGTTAAATTGAGAAGTTCATTCCCTTCAACTCCTTGAATTAGAAAACTCAAATTAAAATTTTTATACTCAAATTCATTATTTATTCCATAATAAAAATCCGGTATATAATTTCCAATTGCTTGTCTATCTGCTGTGGTAATTTTTCCGTCACCATTAAGATCTTTAAATCTTCTAAATCCTGGTAATGGTGTACCACCAGTAGCTACCGTATCGTCAGGACCCGCATCAACTTCAGCTTGATTCATATATACACCATCTGTAACATATCCGTAATAACTACCAACCGGCTGACCTACTTCAGTTATATGACGAATTCCTGCGCCTCCCCTACTGTTTATAGGAGCGTTATCACCCCCTAATGAAGTTACTTCATTATTTATTGTCGATAAATTAAAGTCTGTTCTCCATTTTAATGCGCCAACTGAATTTCTGCTAGAGATAATAAATTCAAAACCTTTATTTACGATTTCTCCAATATTTGATAGCGAGGATTGAAAGCCTAAAGAAGACGGGAGTGGAACTTCTAATAAAGCAGCTGAGGTGTTCGCTTCAAAGTATTCAGCTGAACCATAAACTCTATTGTTCACAAAAGAAAAATCTATTCCGATATTGACAGATTGAGTTTTTTCCCAACTTAAGTTTGAATTACCTAAAGTCCTAGCACCTAGTCCACTTTGTAAACTACCTCCAAATGAATAATCGGCTGGAGATAAAAGACCTACAGAAGCGTAATTAGGAATTAAAAAGTTTCCTGTTTGACCGTAGCTAGCTCTTAATTTTAAATCATTTAACCAACTGGCACTGATGTCCTCAGATAGTCTATAGCCTATTGAAGCTGCAGGGAAATATCCTGTTTTGTTTCCTTCTCCAAATCTAGAAGAAGTATCAGCACGAAAGGAGGCTGACAGTAGAAATCTATCCTGAAAACCGTAATTAACACGAGCTAAAGAAGATGCCAATGACCATTCTTCTTGCAGTGCAGTACCTGAGGCTAACTGGCCACCACTTATGGTCTGGACTAAATCATCTGGATAATTATCTGCAACAACAGTATTGATGTCTACTCTTTCTGCTTGGGCAGTATACCCTAATAAAACATTTATCTTATGGTCATCGCTTAACTGCTTCTCGTAGTTAAGGGTTTGTTCAGCAACCCAATTTAAACTCTCAGAGGAACTTGATTGTCCAAAGGTTTCTCCTGACGATGCATTTCTATATAATAAACTACTATTTCTATAAAAGTTTCTCTTGTAATTATTTACATCAACTCCAAAATAGGTTTTAAAAGATAGTCCTTCAATTATATCATACTCTGCAAAAATATTTCCAAATGTTCTATTTTGAGTTAGATTGTCATCAACTCCTTGAATAATAGCTAACGGGTTACTAGAGGTCGTTGTTAGAGTTCCTCTGTTTAATGCATCCCTCTGATATGACATATTGTCTAATTGATTTGGGGTGCCATCATCATTATAAGGTTTAATCGATGGATAATGCACCTGAGCTGCGTAAACTATTCCTGGGGGTCTTGCAAAGTAGGGAGAACCTGCAGGCTGTTTGTCTGAGTCAGTATAAGATGGGGCAATATTCACACCAAATCTAAAGTTATCACTAACGTCAACATTAATATTAGCTCTTAAACTGTAACGTTTAAAGTCTGTCTTTTCAATAATTCCACCTTGATCAAAAAAGTTTCCTGAGACATAATATTTTGCTTTTTCTGATCCACCGGATGCAGACAAATGATGATTTTGAACCATCGCACTATTAAAGATTTCATCCTGCCAGTCAGTATCAGTTCCATCCCAATTTGAGATTGTTGTTGGAATTCGACCATTACTGGAACCTCTTGAAGCTATTGGATCACTAGCATTTCCACCTTGGTTAATTACCCAAAAATTGTTTGCACTATCTGTAGCTAAATCATTATGCTGCTTTGCATTCATAAGATCTAATTTATTTGCTACTGATTGCGTTCCAACATAGGTATTATAAGAAAAAGATGGTTCACCATTTTCTGAACCTTTTTTAGTTGTAATAATCACTACACCATTTGACCCACGAGAACCATAAATAGCTGCAGCGGATGCATCTTTTAAGACCTGAATGGACTCAATGTCACCAGGGTTAATATTTGCTAGAGGATTTGGTGGTGGTGGTCTGAACCTTCCTGTTCCTCTTCTAAAATTATCTCCTGTAACACCCATTGCAACATTTTTGGAAATTGGAAATCCATCAATAACATAAAGTGGTTCGTTTCCACCAGAAATTGATCCTACTCCTCTTACCCTAATTTGTGCACCAACTCCAGGTTCTCCAGAAACTTCAGTAACCTGTACACCTGGCATTTGACCTTGAATTGCATTTTCAACGGCGGCCACAGGTATTTTCATAATATTTTTTGCAGATAAAACTGCGACTGAACCTGTTATTTCACGTTTTGACACGCTTCCAAAACCGATAACAACAATTTCATCTAATTCAGTTGAAATACTCAATACAACATTTATGGTATCTTGATTATTAACTGTAAGCTCTTGAGGATTAAATCCAACAAAAGAGATTATAAGGACATCACCCTGATTAGCTTCAATAGAGAAGTTTCCGTCAAAATCAGTGTTAGTCCCAATACTTGTGCCTTTTACCTGTATGGTTGCCCCTGGCAAAGGTCCATCTTGACTTTCTACTATCCCTGATATTGTCTGAGCGAAAGCCCCAAAGGAAAATAGAAATGATAAGGAAGCATACAAAAGAGTGTATTTCTTTAAATTCATGATTTTTTAGTTTATAGTTCAATTAAAATTAATGAAATTTTATTTAATAAAGTTAATTTTTTTTTAGATAAAAGTTAATTATGGAGTGTTCATCACTAATAAACTCATTACAATGAGAGTAAAAACTGATAAAGCAATCGTTAAAGTTATTTGTGAATCATTCATAATTACTTTTTAAAATCAATTAAAGTATATGATATTTGACTTTAGTAGATTTTAGTTAGTTTAAGAGTATTTCTATATAGGAGCACAAACAAAAATTCTAATAAAATTAATTATTAACACTAATCACACAAACAAAGGCAAGTCTTGACCTACTTCATTAGTAGCTTGTTTCATTCTTGGTAAAGTGTATTCTAGAACTTAATGAGGAGGATACGCCTTTGGTTTAGTTACAAACTAAAAGGAATAGTAATAATATAAGGAACTCTAACTGATTGTTAAGCAGTAATAATTTTACTCAGTTAACTATTAAGTCTAATTTCTTTTAGCTTTATAAAACCTAAAGCATCCAATGTTTTAATAATCAAAAATGTAATATCAATTTCATGCCATTTTACTCCGAAATTAGCAT
>Ga0209709_10003980_pt1 | contig 12055 bp, 13 predicted proteins | sample ArcticOcean_MG_C_2_FD_187435 | JGI IMG/M metagenome (GOLD analysis project Ga0209709, IMG submission 187435) | Marine microbial communities from western Arctic Ocean - ArcticOcean_MG_CB4_136 (SPAdes) (version 2) | ecosystem: Environmental > Aquatic > Marine > Oceanic | place: Arctic Ocean... | reverse complement strand
GAGATAGGATGGATTGAAGAAAAACAACTTTCAAATATAATTTTAAAAAGTTTAAATAATTTAGTGGTAGGTCAATACAGTGCTCCAATTAAAACAGGTAGCTCCTTTATTGTACTCAAAATTAATGAGATAAAATTTGATGAAAAAATAATTAACTTAGATGAAGAATTAAAAATAAAAATTCAATATGAAAAAAATAGACAACTACAACAATTTTCTAAAATCTATTATAATAAAATTAAAATTAATACTGATATAGATGAGCTATAAACCTATCCTGATTGTTGCTGGTGAGCCTAATAGTATTTTTTTTGAAATTTTTTTTAAAAGTATCAAAAAAAATTATTTTAAAAGTCCCTTGATTATAATTGGATCAAAAAATTTGTTAATAAAACAAATGAACTTATTGAGTTTTAATTTTAAAATAAATTTAATTAAAGAGAATCATCCCAACATAAGCAAATTAAATAATAAAAAAATTAACATTATTAATGTTAATTATAACTTTAAAAGACCTTTTGAAAAAATTTCAGTACGATCAAACAAATACATTACTGAATGCTTTACGTTAGCCCTTAGAATTATAAAAAAAAATAAATATTCAAAACTTGTAAATGGTCCCATCTCAAAAAAAAGTTTTTTAAATGGAAAATCCTTGGGAATTACAGAATATTTAGCACAAAGGACTAAAAAAAAAAATAAAGTTGCTATGTTAATTTTTAACAAAAAATTATCTGTTAGTCCTATAACAACTCACCTAGCTTTAAAGGATGTGAACAAGCACATCTCAAAAAAAAAAATATACACACATGTTAAACTAATTACTGAGTTTTATAAAAAAAACTTCAAAAAAAAAGTAAGAATAGCAATAACAGGTTTAAACCCTCACTGTGAAAGCAACTTTAAAAATTGTGAGGAGGATGCGGTAATTATTCCTGCTATTAAAGAGTTAAAAAACAAAAATTTTAAAGTTGAAGGCCCCTTTCCTGCTGATACTATTTTTATGAAAGATCATTTTAAAAAATTTGATATAATTATTGGAATGTATCACGATCAAGTTCTCACTCCTATGAAAGCTTTATTTGGCTTTGATGCAATTAATATAACTTTAGGCTTACCCTTTGTCCGTATTTCACCAGATCATGGACCAAACTCTTCTATGCTTGGTAAAAATTTATCTGACCCCAAAAGTTTAATAGAAGCTTTAAAATTCTTAGATAAGTAAATGTTTATTAAGCCCAAAAAAAGTTTAGGACAAAACTTTTTAATAGATCGTAACGTGTTAGAACAGATCGTTGAGACAGTCGAAATTACTAATAAACAGGTTTTAGAAATAGGTCCTGGTAGTGGGAATTTAACAGCATTTATTTTAAAAAAAAATCCAAAAAAAGTTTATGTAATTGAAAAAGATGATGAGCTAGCTCTATTGTTGAAAGATAAATTTACTAATGAAATTACGATTATTAATGATGATGTTTTAAAAATATCTGAAGATAAAATTTCTATTGAAAAACTTACTGTATTTGGGAACTTGCCTTATAATATTTCAACTGAAATCCTTTCTAAATGGATAACAAACCTGAATAAAAAAATTTGGTTTGAAAGCTTAGTATTAATGTTTCAAAAAGAAGTTGCTGAAAGAATTATCGCAGAGTCTAATACTTCAAAGTATGGAAGATTATCTATTTTATCGCACTGGAAGCTAAATATTAAAAAAATAATGGACATTAAACCTCAAAGTTTTTCTCCAAGACCAAAAATTGACAGCACACTACTGCTATTTACCCCAAGAGAGAAAGTTTTTGATCTAAAAGATGCGAAAAACCTTGAAATGATTACTAGAGTCTTTTTTAGTCAAAGAAGGAAAATGCTTAAAAAACCTTTTAACCAAATTTTTAACAATGCAAAAGAAGTTGCAGAAAAATTTAATATCGATCTTAATCTTAGACCTCAAAACCTTGAACCTGAAATGTATTTTAAGCTTGTTAAAGAATATGAAAGTTTAAGAGGTTAATTTGTTAACATGTTTTCTAATATATTCTTTGTCATAATCTTTTGAGCCATTGTTAATTTCTGCATCAATTAAATTACTAATTTTAGAATAACACTCGTCAAGATTGTCATTTACAATCACATAGTCATAATTTATCCAGTGTAATACATCTCTGCTGAATTCTTTCATTCTTTCCTCTACAATAAGTTTATCTTTCATGTCTCTATTGGAGAGTCTATCAAACAAAACTTCTTTACTTGGTGGAAGTATAAAAAAAGTGATCAACTTATAGTTTAACTTTTTATTCTTAATCTGGTCTGCACCCTGCCAATCAATATCAAAAATTACATTCTTACCTTTTTCTAATTTTTCTATAACAGGTGTCCTTGTTGTTCCATAAAGATGATTAAAAACTCTTGCATATTCCAAAAATTCTTCATTTTTAATCAGCTCCTCAAATTTTTTATGATTAACAAAATAATAGTCTTTTTCTGCAACTTCACTCGGTCTTGCTTTTCGTGTCGTGTGAGATATTGATATATGAAAATTTTTATCTTTAGATAGAAGTTTTACTAAGGTTGTTTTACCTGCCCCAGATGGGGATGATAAAATTACCATTATCCCATCTTTTTTTATGGACATTTAGATTTTTAGTTTGCTTTGCCTGCTATAAAGTTAACAGCATCACCTACTGTAAGAATCTTTTCAGCTTCACTATCTGAAATTTCTGAACCGAATTCTTCTTCAAAAGCCATTACCAATTCTACAGTATCTAAACTATCTGCTCCAAGATCATCTATAAAGCTTGAATCATCTAACACTTTAGCTTCATCTATTCCTAGATGGTCTGCTACAATTTTTTTAACCTTACTTGAAATATCTTCTGACATAATGTTCCTTTTTGTTATATTTCGTTAATAGTTCAAAAAGCAATTTTGTCAACCCAAATACATGCCCCCATTAACATGTAATGTCTCTCCATTAATATAATCTGCTTCGTTAGAGCTTAAAAATGCAACTGCATTCGCTATATCCTCAGGTTTACCTAGCCTATTAGATGGAATTTTTGCTATTATCGCTTCTTTATATTTTTCATCTATTTTATCTGTCATTGCAGTGCTTATGAAACCGGGTGATATGCAGTTCACATTTATATTTTTTTTAGCATACTCAATCGCAAGACTTTTGGACATAGCAACAATACCTGCTTTTGAAGCTGTATAGTTTGCCTGACCAACATTTCCTGTATGTCCCACAACTGAAGTGATATTAATGATTTTTCCAGATTTATTTTTAAGCATTTTTTTTATAGAGTATTTGCACATTAAAAATGTAGAAGTTAAATTAATATTTATAACCTTTGTCCACTCCTCTAAACTCATTCTAATTGTTAAATTATCTTTGGTAATACCAGCGTTATTAATTATACAATCAAGTGATCCACCTAATTCTTCAGTTGCATTGTTTATAAACTCCTCAATTTTTTCGTGTTGAGAAATATCAAACTTAAGTATTTTAATATTATTGAATTTTGCTTTTAGTTCTTCTAGCTTTTCAATTTTTGTTCCAGTAGCCAAAATATTAGCACCATTTTCGTATAATTTTTTTACTATCGAATTACCAATGCCACCTGATGCACCGGTAATTATAATGTTTTTATTTTTTAAACTACTCATTAATATTAATTAACTTTATATCTTCTTCTGAATTTATTGCACTAACTTTAAGATTTCTATCAATTCTCTTTATTAAGCCAGATAAAATTTTACCAGGTCCTATTTCTATAAATTGATTAATTCCTTTATCAATCATTAGTAATACACTTTCTCTCCAGCGAACCCTACTTTCAATTTGTTTTACCAATAAATCTTTTAACTCTATTGAGTTAGATATTTCTTTTCCAGTCACATTAGAAATGAGAATATTTCCAGTTTCTTTAAAATTTAACTTTGCAATTTCTTCTTTCATGACAAGCGTTGCTTTGTTCATTAATTTACAATGAAATGGAGCACTCACAGGAAGTTTAATATTTTTGATATTAGCAGACTTTAAATCAATCATCATTTTATCTAGATCTTCAGTATTACCACTTAACACTATTTGACCTATTGAATTATCATTTGCAATATAACATTCATATTTATTTTTATTTTCATTAATAAAATTTTCTATTGTTTCAATTTCGGACCCCAAAACAGCAACCATTCCACCTACTCCTCTTGGAACAGAGCTTTGCATGGCCTTTCCCCTAGTTTGTAATATCTTCAAAGTGTCTGAAAAAGACAATGCTCCAGCAGAGGCTAGTGCTGAATATTCACCTAAGGAATGCCCAGCAAAAAATTTTGCTTTATTTAAGTCAATATTAAATTCATCCTTTATTAGTCTGAATATTGAATAGCTTATTAAAAATATGGCAGGTTGAGTATTTTCAGTTAAATCTAGGTCTTCTTTAGGTCCATTAAGAATAAGACTTGATAGCGAAAATCTGAGCGTATCATCAGCTTCTTGGAATAAATCCTTAACTAGGCTATATTTATCGTGCAAGTCTTTACCCATTCCAACTAATTGTGAACCTTGACCTGGGAAAATAACAGAAAACATTTAAATATCTAAATTTTATTATGGTTTTAAGTGTTGTAATTCAATTGTTATAATAGTATATCCTCAATTTTTATTAAAGAACAATTATGAATTTATACGAACACACTATAGTTGCCAGACAAGACACTAGCCCAGCTCAAGTTAAGCAACTAGCAGAGAAATATTCTAAAATAGTAGAGAAAAATGATGGTGAAATAGTTCAAACTGAAGATTGGGGTTTGTTAAATTTAGCCTATGCTATCAAAAAAAATAAAAAAGGCATTTACATGCACTTTAAGATAAAAGGTTCAGGAAAAATTATTGATGAATTAGAGAAAAATGAAATTATAGATAAAAACCTTCTAAGATACATGACAGTTAGAGTTAAAAAATTTAATTTAGAAGCAAAATATTTTTCAAAAAAAGATGAATACGAAAAAAAAGAATACAAAAAAAATTATACTAGAGATTAATTATGCCTTCAAAAAAAAGAACAGGTAGCAAAAAAAAAGGCAGTCAAAGTAACTTTGCAAAACTAAGTATTTTTCAACCAAATAAATATAAATTTAAAAAATCTTGTCCACTTTCAGTAAAAGGTGCACCAGAAGTTGATTATAAAAATATAAGGTTATTAAAAAAATACATGTCTGAAAATGGTAAAATCTTACCATCCAGAATTACAAATGTTTCACAAAAAAAACAGAGAGAGCTTTCACTTTCAATTAAGAGAGCTAGAAACTTGGCACTGATTTAAATGAAAGTTATACTTTTAGAAAATTTACGAAAAATCGGATCTATTGGAGAAATAATAGATGTAAAAAGAGGTTTTGCTAGAAACTATTTAATTTCCAACAAAAAAGCTCTTTACGCTTCAAAAGAAAACATTGCTGAGGTGGAAAAAATTAAATCTGAACTAGGTAAAAAAGATACTGAAAAAAAGAAAGAAGCCCAAAAAATTTCTGAACAAATTAATGGTAAAGAATATGAAATCAAAAAACTAAGCACAGAAAATAAAGAGCTTTACGGTTCAGTTAAACCAACTGAAATTTCAAAATTATTACAAGAAAATGATAAACTAGATATTAAACCTTCGATGATACAACCAACAACTGAAATTAAGTCAATTGGTAAATTTAAGGTAAAAATTATCCTACACTCTGAAATAGACTCTGAAATTACTATCAATGTAGTTACGGCAGAGACCATTCAATAATTATACAATTTTTTCCCCAGCATATATTTGCTATTTTTTTAATTCTTATTTCGGATAATGTTTATTTATGGAAAATAATCTAAGCATTGTTAAAAGTACTTTTAAGGAGCTTCCTAATAATATTGAAGCTGAACAAGCTGTAATAGGATCAATATTAGTTCAAAATGAAATATTTGATGAAATAAATACTATCATTTCAAGTGTTAACTTTTACGACCCCATGCATCAAAATATTTTTTCAGCAATTGAAAGTCTTATTTACAAAGGAATGCTTGCAAACCCCATTACCTTAAAAAATTATTTTGATAATGAAAAAGATGAATTAAATGTTCCTGAATATTTAGTTAAAGTTACAAAGTTTTCTACACCACCGAGACAAGCTATAGAATATTCAAGAATTATTTATGATATGTTCGTAAGAAGAGAGTTAATTAAGATATCTGAAAATACAATTGATGCAGCTAAACTAAATGCGCTTGATGTAAATGGACAAAATATAATTGAAAATTCAGAAAGATTGTTATTTGATCTTGCTGAAAAAGGATCTTTTAATTCTTCTTTAGTTAAATTTGACGAAGCAATGAAACAAACTATTGAAATGGCCTCCGCTGCCTACCAAAATGATGAGGGAATTGTGGGTGTGCCTACTGGCTTAAGAGATTTAGATGATAGATTGGGCGGGTTACATAATTCAGATCTAATTATTATTGCTGGAAGACCTTCTATGGGGAAAACAGCTTTAGCTACAAACATAGCTTTTCATGCTGCACAAAAATTACAAGAAAATGATAAAAAATCAGCGGTTGCTTTTTTCTCACTAGAAATGTCATCAGAACAATTATCCACTAGGATTCTTGCAGAACAATCAAGAATTAAATCAAATGACATTAGAAGAGGAAGAATTTCTGATGAACAATTTGATAAATTTATCGAAACTTCAAAAAACATATCTGAACTTCCTTTATACATAGATGAAACACCTGCTATTAGTATTGCCGCAATGAGCAACAGAGCAAGACGAATAAAAAGGTTATTTGGTTTAGATTTGATTGTTGTTGATTACATCCAATTAATGAGAGGATCTGGAAATAATAGAGATGGTAGAGTTCAGGAAATTTCTGAAATCACCCAAGGTCTTAAGGCAATGGCAAAAGAGCTTAAACTTCCTGTAATTGCACTTTCACAATTATCAAGAGCAGTAGAACAAAGAGATGATCACAAACCTCAATTATCAGATTTAAGAGAATCTGGTTCAATTGAACAAGATGCTGATGTTGTAATGTTTGTTTATAGGGAAGCTTATTATCTAGAGAGAAAAGAACCAAGGCCGGCAACTGTAGAACATGCCGAATGGCAAGCTAAAATGAATGAAGTTTCAAACTTGGCTGAACTTATCATTGGAAAACAAAGACACGGTCCTACTGGCAATGTTATGGTAGAATTTGAAGCAATGTTTACTAAATTTAAAGATACTCAAATTAACTAATATCCAATATAAATAGCCTTAAATGCTATTTCATTTATACCAAAATACTATTCTAAAAAATCCTAAGTCTATTTTTATATTACTTTTAATTACATTATTGAGTTTTGGTTATTTTTCTAAAGATTTTAGATTAGATGCTTCTTCTGACACTCTTTTAATTGAGGGAGATCCAGACCTTGAATATTTAAAAGAAATCACTCAGAGGTATGGCTCAAAAGATTTTTTAGTTTTAACCTATACTCCTAATGAGGGAATGGTTACAGAATCGTCAATCAATAACCTTTTAAGTTTAAAATATAAAATTCAAAGTTTGGACTGGGTTCATAGCGTTATAACGTTATTAGATATCCCTTTACTCAATAATTCTGAAGCTCCTCTTCAAGAAAGATTGGAAAGTTTTAAAACATTAAAAGATGAAAATGTAGACACAGAGAGAGGGTTTAAAGAAATACTAAATAGTCCAGTCTTTAGAAATTTTGTCATTAGTGAAGATGGTAAAACAAGTGGTGTAATTATTTATATTAAAAAAAACGAACTAAAGAATATAAAAAACAAAAATGAAAAAGAAATAGTAATATATAAAGACACTTTAAAGAAAAAGAACCATGAAAATATTACTCAAATAAGAGAAGTAATTAAAAGCTACGATGATATTGGAAAAATTTATCTTGGAGGAATTCCAATGATTACTGATGATATGATGTCGTTTATTAAAAGCGATATAATTGTTTTTGGCTTAGGTGTTCTTGTGTTTATCATCGCAACACTTTGGTTTGTATTTAGAAAATTAATTTGGATCATAATACCAATTAGTAGTTGTTTCTTTTCAGTTTTAATCATGACAGGTTTTCTGGGTCTTTTAGGCTGGAAAGTTACTGTCATTTCATCAAATTTCATTGCTCTAATGTTAATCTTAACTATGGCAATGAATATTCATATGAGCACTCGTTTTTTGCAATTAAGAAATGATTTTCCAAACCTGAGTAACTTTGAAATTATTTCAATGACAACTGGAAAGATGTTTTGGCCAATTATTTACACAGTTCTGACGACTGTATGTGCTTTTTTATCTTTAATTTTTAGTGGTATTAAACCCATTATCGATTTTGGCTGGATGATGACTTTAGGCCTAATTACATCTTTTATAATTACATTCACTCTACTTCCTACACTCTTAGGTTTTATGTCTAATAACAATATAAAGATTAAACAAGATAGTGATTCAAAAATTACTTCTTTGTTTGGAAAAATCTCTATTAATAATAAAATTTCTATATTTGTAATTACTGGCATTGTTATTATTCTAAGTATTGTTGGAATAAGCCGTCTTGAAGTTGAAAATAGTTTTATAAATTATTTTAATAAAAATACAGAGATATATAAAGGTATGAAGCTTATTGATGAAAAGTTAGGTGGCACTACACCCTTAGAAGTTATATTAAAATTTCCAAACAAAGCAGAGGTCAAGACAACTGATGATGATGAATTTGAAGGTTGGGGAGATGAAGAAAGTCAAAATGATGATAAGTATTGGTTTACCAAAGATAAGATTGATAAAATTCAAGCAGTACATAACTATTTAGACAGTTTAACGGCTGTCGGAAAGGTTTTGTCATTTAGCTCAATTGTAGAAGTTGCTACACAATTGAATAATAATAAGCCTTTGGGGACATTAGAAATGGGTGTGCTCTACTCAAAAATTCCTGAAAGTATTAAAAAAGATATTATTAATCCATACATCTCAATTAAAGATAATGAAGCTAGAATAAGTTTGAGAATCATTGACTCGCAAGATGGCTTAAGGAGAAACGATTTAATAAATCAAATAACCTATGATTTAGAAAATAGATTAAAATTAAACAAGGAAGAGTTTAAGCTTGCTGGTGTTTTAATTTTATATAATAATTTACTTCAAAGTCTTTTTAAATCACAGATACTTACATTGGGGCTAGTCATGGTTGGAATTTTCGCGATGTTTATGATTTTATTTAGGAATATTAAACTATCTTTAATTGGAGTGGTACCAAACTTTATTGCTGCTTTTTTTATTTTAGGAATTATTGGGTTGTTAGGAATACCTCTAGACATGATGACTATAACAATTGCTGCAATTACAATTGGTATTGCTGTAGATAATAGCATTCACTATATTTACAGATTTAAAGAAGAATTTTTAAAAACCAAAGATTATAACCAAACTCTCAAAATATGTCACTCTACTGTTGGTGTGGCAATACTTAACACCTCAATAACAATTGTGTTTGGATTTTCAATTCTAGTTTTTTCAAAATTTATACCCACAATTTATTTTGGAGTTTTTACTGGTATAGCAATGTTGCTTGCCATGATCTCTGTACTAACCTTGCTCCCTTCTCTTATTTTAATAAGTAAACCTTTTGGAAAATAAAATTAAATATGATTGATGCTTTAAAAAATTTTTATGAAGCAATCTCAATTATAGATTTGATTTTTTTAATCATCACTATTTTGTCTGTGGTTAAATGTTATAACAAAGGTTTTGTTTTAAGTTTACTTTCAGCTTCAAAATGGCTTTTAGCATACGTTATAACCTTGATTGTATTTCCTAGTATTAAACCCTATTTTAAAAATATAATTGATAGTGAATATGTACTTGATGTAACGCTTGGTTTGACAATTTTTATTTTAGTTGTTTTTACAATATTAGTAGTGAACAAAGGAATTAGTAAAACTGTGAAGTTTGTTGGTCTTGGAAGACTCGATTCTATTTTTGGTTTATTTTTTGGTTTTATTAGGGGTTATGTAATTTGCGTTTGTTTATTTTCAGCTATAGATATTGTTTATAATTACAATAAATGGCCAATTAATACTGACAAATCAATCATCTTCCCATGGATAGAAAAACATAGTATTTATCTTATAAAAGTATTTCCTAATGAAAAAAAGTATCAAGATTCTAAAGAAAAAATTGAAGAACTATAATCCAAAACTCAAGGAAGAATGCGGTGTATTTGGCATAAGCAATAGTGATGATGCTGCTGCCCTAACCGCTTTAGGTCTTCATGCGCTACAACATAGAGGTCAAGAAGGTTGTGGAATTGTATCTTTTGATGGAAAAAAATATCACTCAGAAAAAAGATTTGGTTTAGTTGGAGATAACTTTAACAAAGAAAAGGTATTAAAAAATTTACTAGGAAAACATGCTATAGGTCATAATAGGTATAGTACTACAGGTGAAAATACTTTAAGAAATATCCAGCCTTTCTTTGCTGATACTAACGCTGGTGGTATTGGCGTTGCGCATAATGGAAATTTAACTAACTCGGTTACACTTAGAAATAAGTTGGTTGAAGATGGTGCAATTTTTTACACAACATCAGACACCGAAACAATTGTTCAATTAATTGCAAAATCAAAAAGAAGTAAAACAGTTGACAAAGTTATTGATGCGATATTTCAAATCCAAGGAGGCTATGCATTGGTTATGCTTACACAAAGCATATTAATAGGTGTTAGAGATCCATATGGAATACGACCCTTGATTATTGGTAAAATAAAGGACAGTTACGTTTTGGCATCTGAGACATGTGCGCTAGATATTATAGGTGCTAAGTATGTAAGAGATGTAGAGAATGGTGAGATTATTTTAATTGAAAATAATGAGTTAAAAAGCTTTAAACCCTTCCCCCCTAAAAAAGTTAGACCTTGTGTTTTTGAATATATTTACTTTGCTAGACCAGATAGTTTGTTAGATGGAAAGTCTGCTTACGAACACAGAAAAAACTTAGGAATAGAACTTGCTAAAGAAAATAAAATTGATGCAGACATAATAGTGCCTGTACCTGACTCAGGAAATGCTGCTGCACTTGGGTTTGCTCAACACTTAGGAATTAATTTTGAATTAGGTTTAATTAGAAACCATTATGTTGGAAGAACTTTTATAGAGCCCAGTCAAAAGATTAGAAGTTTGGGTGTTAAATTAAAATTAAATGCTAATCAATCTACAATTAAAGATAAAAAAATTATTTTAATAGACGACTCTTTAGTTAGAGGGACAACTTCTCATAAAATTGTTAAAATGCTTTATGATGCTGGTGCAAAAGAAGTTAATGTTAAAATTGCTTGTCCAGAAATTAGATATCCTGATTTTTATGGTGTAGATACACCTACTAAAAAAGAGCTTCTTGCAGCTAATAAAACAAATGAGGAAATTTGCGAATATATTGGTGCTAAATCTTTAGATTTTTTATCACTTGAAGGCCTGTATAGAGCAATAGGATTTGAAAAAAGAAATGACACCTACCCTCAATTAACAGATCATTATTTTACCGGGGATTACCCTGTAAAACCAATTGATATCTTGGGTGATGATAAAATAACTCAACTATCTTTACTAAGTACAGCTTCAGGAAATTAAAATAAGCACAGTAAAGTTTTGCTTAAATGACTTTAAATTAATCTTTATATCACTATATATAAATTAATGATTACCAATAAAGAGCACATAATTAATTACTTTAATTCAGGAATTAGAGATACCAGGGATTTTAAAATTGGTATTGAACATGAAAAGTTTTTATTTGATCAAAATAAAAATAAAAGAGCTGATTACAAAACTATCCTAAAAATGTTTAATGCATTAAGTGAGTTTGGCTGGAAGCCAATAATGGAAAAGCAAAATATTATTGGTCTGAAAAAAGAGGGTAAAAACATTACACTTGAACCTGGCAACCAAATAGAATTATCAGGTGATAAATTAAATAATATTCATGAAGCCTGTGCTGAATCTCAAGATTATCTATTT
>Ga0209709_10003979_pt1 | contig 12055 bp, 17 predicted proteins | sample ArcticOcean_MG_C_2_FD_187435 | JGI IMG/M metagenome (GOLD analysis project Ga0209709, IMG submission 187435) | Marine microbial communities from western Arctic Ocean - ArcticOcean_MG_CB4_136 (SPAdes) (version 2) | ecosystem: Environmental > Aquatic > Marine > Oceanic | place: Arctic Ocean... | reverse complement strand
GAATGTCAAGGGTTTATTTTTCTTTAACCGCTTATGAATCGGCCGCCTTAGGCATTCTCAATGAACCCTATTATTAAACCTGCACAGAGCTGGTGTCTTGATGTCAGGCATTCTTGATTCTTTAAAATAATGAAGTGTACATTCCAGTATGTTTTGTGAACATCAAACGTAAATGTTCATTGTGTATATTGTTGTATTTTGTAACAGACTTCTCTTCAAACTTTCGGGTCAACTTACAAAATTTCATATCGTACAAATCCCATGAATTCAATGTGATTTTCAAATAGTTTGAATTTGTACTGTTTCGACCAATCCTCATTGACAAAGAGTTTTCATCTCCGGCGAGATTCTTCGCGCCTGTCATCACACGGAATTTGTTTCCACCTAGTTGACTCAAAATCGTTTCTGCTACTTTCAAATTACTCATGATTTTCTCTCATTTGGATTATTTGAAAAGGGTTAATCCCTTATCTTCATCTATTATTATACAGTAAATGGGCCAGGAAGTCAAGTGTTTATTAATTTTTATTTAATAATTCATCAATAGCAGGCTGCATGTCATCCCATTGTACCAGAAATCCAATCAACAAACCTCTTTCTCTTCCATGTGCTTCAATTTCATAAGGTGTCTCAAAATAATCTCTCCAATCTTCCACCTCAAATTTAGTTCCTTTCCAATAAAGGCCAACACCAGAAACTCCTGTTAATTCTCCAGTAAGATACTGTTTAACATGTACTAATTCATGGCCCAAAGTTTCTAGGATTTTATGGCCCCATTCTGTATCATCTCTCTCGCGTCCATACTCATCTCGATTCATTTGGTGATGATCTAAAATAATTACGAAATCTCTAGGTCGTTTTACATTTGCATCATCATGAACATATGATTCGCCTTCGTGTTCCGAATGGCGCATATGAATATTTAAACTTATATTATTTGATAGTCGGGTAGAAATACCCAGGCGAGACAATGCGTAACCACACATGGCGTGCATCGCCGTTTTAAGATTTGCGTCTAAATGTTTTGAATGTATTTTCACTTCCATAATATTCTCTCAAATTTTCGGTAATCGGGAAAGGAATCGAACCTCACCCAACCAATGAATACCATCTCAGTATTCTTTCTTACCTGCTGGTGATCTAATTGAGAAGATCAGTCACCCACTCCCCAGGAGACAGGGTAGACTCCAAAAGGTTTCTCACTTCCTTCTCTCATCTTACATATACTATTATACAGTAAACACGCCAGAAAGTCAAGTGTTTATTAATAATAAAGCAAATAAATTACTATTATTTCCAAGCTATATTTCCAAATAAATAAGGCAACAAAATCTGGTCCCATTTCAGTCCACTATAAGGGTTTGAATTCCTTCTGTAATTGGCCATTTAAAAATAGCTCACAAGGAATCTTTTGATTTACATATTTCTGGTATATATCTTCGGCTTGTTTTTTGCTTGATAGCATTGATTGTTCTTTGGAAGTTTCAACTTGATAACGGGGATGGATCGTCTGAAAGGTCATGGGATACTCTCTTCGATTTTAGGTTAGATTGGGGCTACTAAATCTTCGTCAAATTCAAATTCTAATTGTTCGTATTCTTTCTTTTCCTTTTCTACCTCATTCCTCACATGACTTCTAATCCGGCTAAGATCCATCTCATCAGCATATGAGTATTCATTATCTGTAAGTTTATTCATGTTTTTATCCTTGTAATACAAGGCGCCCCCATTACCTATGAACGAGAGCGCCAAGTTAAAATGACTTCATCATTCTTTATATCACTTTGCCAGGAATATCAGTATTTACCATATAAACTTTTAATAATCTGGCTGCTTCATGTTTACTACAAAACTTCTTTTTTGCAGTAGCTAAATCTTCCGCCTCAATCTCCTCATGACCAAATCGCCAGGGCGGAATGGTGGTTTCGTAGTCCACCTCGAAAGTTTTCATTGTGTTTAGGGGTTCTCCTTTTCTTCATGGGATTAAAAAGGAACATAGTATAAAGTTCATCACTTGGAAGATAATAATTATCACTTAACACCCTATATATTAATTTTCATTTTTCAATATGTAGATTGGATTGAATCACAAAGCCCTAGCTTCTTGGCTTCTTTAGCAGAGAGCCAAACATCTTGTGGTGGTAGAAGATATTCTCTAATATCCTTTTCTGACAGTCCAGTACATTTTTTGTAGTGATCAATCATCCGTTGCGTAGTTAAATCAAACTCTTTTACTGCAGCAAATAATTCATGTTCTTTACCAAATGATCCCCATGAAAACTGATGAGATAAAATTGAAGTATTTGGAGTAAGAACTCGCCTACCTTTTTCTCCAGAAATGAACATCAACAATCCACAGGATGCAATCATTCCCATTCCGATAGTACGTATTGGAATTTTTGAACCTTTCATTATATCTACTAAAGCAAAACATGCATTTAGATCACCGCCAGGCGAACATATCCCCAGAGTTAGTTCTTTCTTCTTCTTGGCCTTGCTGTAGTTTTCAGAAATGATCCAATCTATCAAAGGCTTCATTGTCTCTTGTGTAACATCGCCCATGAATACATGATGTCCTCTCATAAACATTTCAGAGGATGGATCTAAAGCCTGTGGTGGTTGGTGAGTTTCTTCAGTCATAATTTTAAAATGCCCACGGGGTTTGTATTTCTTTATAATTAGGATTTTTTGTTCTATACATGAGGAAGTTTTCTAATTGTAATTTAGAGGGTTCAGTAATATATAATAATGAATTTTTATTAATCTTAACTTCTTGTTTGGGACTTAACAGTTTTGAATAAGGTTCAAAACCCACTTTCCGCCAATTCTGTCCTTGATAAGATATCACAGTATATATCTCTTTAATATTAATAGATGTTTCTGACTCTTCAAGAACAAACCCCATTAATTCACCATACCATACTGCCATTGGCCCACCAAAGGAACTTTCAGTTTTTAGAACCTTCCAATTATCAACCTTAGTAAATTGTTCATCTTCAACATTGAGTAATTGTTTTAATAATTTTTCAATGTCTTTGAGTTTTTCAAATGTTTCTTCTTGTTGAAAACTATTGGCAATTTGTAACTTAGTATTAATATCTTGAATTGTATCGCCAACTGCAGTAAACTCTTCAGCTTGGTCTTCAGATAATTCTAAGGAAATGTCAGTACGAGATCTTATTAGGGTATATAGTCTGGCTACATACCCTTTTATCATTTCTAAATCTTTTTCATGGCTTACCATTAATCTTTCTTCCTACAATAATAGTTTTGCATAACCAAGACATCAATATTTGAATTAGTAAAAGTCCTAACCGCATCTGCGGGAGATTCTACTATTGGTTCACCCCCTAAATTAAAAGAGGTATTCAATAATACAGGAACTCCTGTTTCTTTAAAAAATTCCTGTAGTAACATATAGATCTTTCTATTATTTATTTCGGATACGGTCTGTACTCTCGCACTTCCATCCTCATGAACAACTGAAGGGATACGTTCTTTTTTATCTTCTACCACCCATGAATTAAACAGCATGTGTGGAGACTTATCTACCGGCAAAGTAAACCAATCTTTCGTTTCCTCTTCAATTACCATAGGAGCATAAGGTCTCCAGTATTCTCTATATTTTACATTATTATTAAGATGATCTTTATTGTCAAAAATTGGATTAACTAATAATGAGCGATTACCTAATGCTCTGGGACCAAACTCACTTTTATCTTGAAACCATGCAACAACTTTATTATCTTTCAAATCCTCAACAACGCGTTTACATAAGCTTAAAAAATTATCGAACTTTTCATATTCTAACAGTAATACCTTTTCTATATCTTCATCAGAATAATTTATACCCAGATACCCTATATCATCGGGTAGTTCCGGCAATCTCTTTTCATATTTTACGGCCATGTTTAGTGCCGCTCCAAAATGTAAACCATCATCATTAGGTGCTGTATTGACATGAACATTTTTGTATATACCTTCTTCAAGTATTTTAGTGTTTGCTAAAATGTTTAATGCACAACCACCACCTAAACATATATTATCTTTATGTATTTCTTTTGGAATATTATTAAGAAAAATCATTAAATATTTTTCAAATTGATATTGTGACCATGCTGCCAAATCTTCAGGATTCAATTTTCTAAGTGATTCGGAATCTCCAAACCAGTCAGGATTATTATGTAATTGTGGAAATACAGAGGAAGTATCAAGAACAAATATGTCAGGAAGATCTATTTTTCGATAATCACCAAAAGCTGATAGCCCCATTATTTTGCCAGGATAGGTTTCTCTTTCACTTGACGAAGCTTCGTAATTGGCTCGTATGTTCGTAACATACTGAAGTTCACTAAGCAATTCCTCTTCAGTTCTCTCTTCTCCTAATTCCCGCCTTTCTCCTACTATTTCTCTCAATTTATCCAACTCTGAGTTTTTACTCTGGTACATGGCCGGAGCGATTTCTGGAATCTCGGCCGGATTGTCCCCGTCACAAATATTTTCAAACTCAGGAATGTTCATTTTTGTTTTATAACAAATTCCCGAAAAATGCCCATATAATGCACCGAAAAATGTATCAGGGTCATTAGTATATCCTACAGTTATTTCATGGATTTCTAAACCTTCACCTTGACAAAATATAAAATGGGGAACTTTATATTTTTTCCCAGTCCAGACATGATCACCAGCCCCATCAAATGAAAAAATATTAGCTGAATCATAACCGGAAGTGTAATAGGTGCCAGAAGCATGGGCCAGGTGATGTGTTAAAAATTCAACTTTACAATTAGGAAAATAAGATTCAATTTTATTCCTAATATAACCCACTTGTCTTAAGGGTAGGTTTAAACTACAACTGTTGCCAACATAACAAACAACATCTACATCATCAGGTGTTAAATTATTATAATCTAATATTGTTTGTATGGCTAGTTTGGGATAATGCCCATCATATTTAATGCGGGTTAATCGTTCTTCATTAATGGCATTTTTTAATACTCCATCCATTACTAAAGTTGCACCTGAACCATGTACCCACATTTCCCCAAATTCTGGCAAGGCCATTGATATATTGCCATCCCATCCAATAGAGCCGTTTATTCCTAATATATTCATATTAATTTAGTTTTGTAATAGTGGACAATTTGTGTGAATAGATGTTATTAAGTTATCAATTGTATGATCACCCATCAACATAATACCTTGATTCTTATCAGCTCGTTTTTGATCCATAGTTATTCTAATAGGTTCGTAAACTCTGCGTGATTCGCCAATATCAAAAATAGTAACCATATCATCATTTGGATAAGATATGTTTATAGGATAAGTTGATCCTATCACTATTGTTGATTTTTGTCCTACAGCTTTGGCTATATGTTGTCCAACAGAATCACATCCCAAAAAGTGATCTGCATATTTTATATATCCAGCCCATGCCCTTAAAGACATTTCATTACAGTAAACAATCGGATTTTCATGATTAGAAATATTTAATCTTTTATCTCCCATCCATAAAATTAAATAATCTTTTCTCAAAAGTTGAATAATATCAACAATATTCTCCATCACAAATGAACGATTAGTGAAGTCAAATATACCATCATCAAATACTGCTGCACTCGCGCCAAATGGTTGAAATACTAAAACTGGTTTTTCTTCACTTTTGAATTTTGTTTTTATTTCTTTGATATTCCTTTTATTGTCCTCATCTTCTTTTTTTGAAAAATAAAGTTTAGGAGTTTTATCTCCAATACAATAATCACCATTGATTTCTAAATCAAATGCTTGTATTAAAGAACATTCTTGATTATAATATTCATGTCTTAAATACGGTTCTAACATTATCACTTGCCCGTCTTTAATAATATTATCAAATAATCCTTCTTCACCAAAATTATGTACATACTTGTATAAGATGGGATTTTCTTTAAAGAATTCTTCTTTTAGATGGGTTAGTATAGAAAACTTATAATGGGTTAAAGCGTAATATTCAAGAGCTGGTAGTGCACATAATAATCGGCCAGAGCCACCGTCAAGATAAAATACAGTAGGCCGGGAAGTTTTTTCAAGTGTTTTTAGTTTCATTTTCTACATCGATTTTTATTTTTTCAAACCAATCTTTTTTCAGTCTACATTCGTAGTCTGTCCAGTTTGGTATATTCCACAGGGACATATTTAGTAAATACAAAGTCATCGAATCATCTTCAGAATTCCAATGATGTTGAAGTACTTCTTTAGATTTTGTGAAAAACATTTGTTTATGATGTTTCCAATAAAACCTATACGTTTCAGGAAGAAGTTCTATCATCTATTTATTCTTCCTTCTCGGATGTTTTCTTTATGCTAGGATCTGGTTCTGGTGGGATAATATCTGTTTCATCGTTTTCATGAAGAAATTTTAATTTTTCTTTAACAAAATCTGTGTTTCCTGACTCATCAATAGTTAGTTTACTCCAATCAGAACCTAATAACATTTCACAATCATTCCAATGAGCAATTTCACGTAATCCACCATCAGGCATATAAAGTATTAGTTTATTACTACCTGTTTCGTACTGATGACCAATAACTTTAGCAGAATGCCAGAGGCCAAAATCACCCCTTCTCCACTTCAATTTATATATTATATTCATTTATCAATAATCAATTAGTTATTATATAGAGACTGCATCCTTGTACTCAGGTTTAGTTTTTAACCAACTATAAATACGTTCTGATAAATTCTTATTCAATTTATCCATAGCTGATGCGCTGAACCATGTGGCCCAGTCAGCAGCCAAAAAAGGAGCAGAAACTTGTTGAACCTTTATTGATCCCGTATCACCGGTTACTGTCCAGGTGTCATCATTTTTATCAACAAATATATAATCTTGACGCTGTGCCAAGCAGGACCACTCATATTTGATTTTCTGATAAACTTTTACTTGCTGTATAGTTTCAATCATCTCTGGATTCCAGTCGGCTGCACCTTCTGTTCCTTCAGGAATAGAAGAATCATATCGTTCATTTGGGACTGTAACGGTTTGATCCTCAAGTATAAAGGGCCACGATCCATCCGTATCATTCCGCACCGGCTTATGTTCACAAAGATACATCAATCCTGTCTTAAGTTCACCACTACCTGCTGCTGTGAATTCATCCGCTGTGGGATCTTCTCCGACAAGATACTTTTTGAACGTATCGAATACATCAAAGTCGAAATCATCCGGCATAGCCTCATGTTCTAAACCTGCAGGGACTTTAGTTATCACCGAGTCTATTTCGAATGTTTCTACATTCCCGTCAACTTGATACTGCATTCTACCAGTTTCGAACATTTTGCTTGAGTCACGATATAATACCAAATCAAAAGATAAGGCTTTTCGCGATCCATTATAATTCGTGTTTTCAACTATTGCGTAAGTTGAACTAAATATGTTTTTAAAAGCCATGCTTTCCTTTTCCCTTACTTTATCAAGGTTTATTTACGATTATTAGTGTACTCGTATTAAATATTTCACATTAAAATATATTGGTAAATGTTCTTTCGCTGTACCAGAACCGGCTGAGGCTACAGTAGTTGAGTGCGTATGTGCTGTACTATCATGAGTATGTGATCCCATAGTATGTGTATGCGATGGTGTAGTATGTGTATGTGCCGCACTAGTATGTGTATGCGATGGTGTAGTATGTGTATGTGCTGCACCAGTATGTGTATGCGATGGTGTAGTATGTGAATGATTAGGCATACTATGACTATGCGATGGTGTAGTATGAGTGTGATTGGCGTTCACCGTTCCTGATGTTCCTGAGTGTACGTGAGTTGTTCCATTATAAACACAACAAGTATGCTGGACACAGTGATTTCTAGTATCTGTACAGTGCTGTGATGATGAATAACCACCACCGTTCAAACCACCACCAACAGAAATTCTGTAAGTACCAGCTTCTGTGGATGATCTGTGTAAATGGCCTCCCGCTTGACAAACACAATGACAGTGCTGACAGTTCTGGCCACCTGATGAAAATGAGTGTGTGTGGTTAGCAGAAAATGTAGCAGTTGTTTGTCCACATGCACCAGTTGTCGCGGCACAAGCTGATGATGTTTGGCCACAACCACCAGATGCACCAGGAGTAGTAGAAGCTGATGTTTGGCCACAACCACCAGATGCACCAGGAGTAGTAGATGCTGATGTTTGTCCACAACCACCGGTTGCACATGACGCTCTAGTGCCGGTTACACCAGGAGTAGTAGAAGCTGAAGTGGTTGCTCCACCATGATTATGAGCTGCTAAATTTCCTTCTGCTAATGTAAATGTTGCTGATCCACCACATCCCGAAGAAGAAGTAAAACCTCTTAAAAATCTACCATCTGTTAAATCCGGTGTTGTGCCTGATAAAGTTTGACTACTTGGAATAACTGCGCCATCACAATATTGCCAACCATCGGCATCCACTGCTCCTGAACCCGGAATTGTATGTGATCCTGTTAATGCTGTAACAACCGGTAAAACGGCCCCAATAGGAACAGCGCCCTGTCCACTTGTTGCACCGGTTACAGCTAAATCTCCGGTAACTGTAGTACCCTGTAAATTAGCCATTTATTTTTCCTTATACTTAAAATTAAAATAGCTGGAGGTCGCTTTCGAGCCCGCGTATTTCCACCCGTTAATCTATATTTTTTGAAATCTTATTTGTACTCTTATATTTATAATATTTAGTACGTTTAAATATTTAATTCTTCCTCTATTCTTGGATTGGAAGGTTCGGCATAATATATCGGCTGTTTGCCAAGTCCGTAGAGGAATTTCCACTCCTAAATCTTTCACCCTTAACCCCATTAATACTTAAAGTTATTCTAGGTCCTAATGGCATTGGTTTATGTGCATAGTATGGTGGTAATAAAAGAACATCACCAGTATTCATACGATGAATATCTTTTTTACTTGATCCACCCTCTGAATCCTTGTTGGTGATATATGCACATTCACCATACCCTTGAATTAAGAAAACAGTCTCAGCATCTTTATGTAAATCTACGCTATGATGATTGTCTGAAAGACTAAAAAATAAATGACTATTCCATTCGGTTTCTGTATCAATCCTATTATAGTTTTCAATGAATTCTATCAAGAAAGTTTTTACTCTAGAATCGGTATGTGCTGGACCCAAGACCGCACTTCCGTCTCGTATAAAATTCTGTACATCCGGATATTGCCGAGTTTCAAATAGATATTGATTAACTTCAACTAAAAGATTAAAGTCTAGTATTGATGCTTCTGGAAAAATACCCGGCCAATACCTAGATAATCCTTTACTTCTTGTTTCATTTAATTCTTTCCAAAACTCTTCTCTTTTCTTCATCTCTTTCCTTTTTCAATTGAGTTGAATTAAATCAAACCAACCCGTTACATAAGTTTTTTGACCTTTTAGTGGGGGATTTCCTCTATGTTTATGTGTAAAAAATGCTGGCCATATTACTAATTGACCTACCTTTGGATCTATTCTCAATGACTGATGTAGAAATTCTGTTTCTCCTCCTTCTTCTGGAGCCTCTAATACAACCATCCATGCAAGTATTCTATATGGAGTAAGATATCCGTGTTCATGATGCCATATATGATATCCACCAGTAGGTTGTACTCTATGAACCTTAAAATCATTTGATACTGATGGCACCTCTAGACCATACTCTTCACAATAAATGTTATAACAATTAAACAGAATTTTCCAAAGTGGTTTACATAGATCTCCCCGAAACATCTCAGTCGGTAAACTTAAAGGAATACCAATCACTTCATCCTTTCGTGACAAAGTATTACTATAGCCCATGTCTTGAGTAGTAGACATAGTTATGCCGCTTTTCGATAGGTCATCAAACCACTCTACAAATAAATTACATAAATTAATAGGTACAGCATTTGGGTAGATACCTATAAATTGTTTTTCTTCCATTCTTTTTTTCTTTTTTCAATTTCGCAAATTTTTCACCACATAGACATCGCCAGTTCTTCTCTCATCATAGGAGTTACATTATAGATACCACCCGCCGCCAGGTCAGAATTTTCTCTATCCTCTAAGTTCCTCGATAGACAAAAGAACTCCGGCGCCCAATCAGCAAACTCTTCCTCATCCTTCGTGGTGTAGTGAAGTATCAATGGATTGAAATGGTTCTCATGTTTCTGTTCCAGAAATGTCTGTGACACGTCCTGATTGCCAAACAATGATGTACGTAGACTCCACCTACTCAGTAAAACCCAAAAAGCGAACTCATCCATAATTCTGTAATTGGGAATGGAATAGAACACCTTGAAAGTATGAATCCTCTCCAGTAAATCCGTGTAGCCTTTTAATACCTCTGGTGTAAAGAGTTTGTGAGTACTGTGATTGAGTAGTATCACACCTAGACAATACTTCTGTACTTCTGTCACTCCACCCTGTGCAAGTATACTGGCATCAATCAAATCCAGATAGAATCGTGGGTCTTCTCCACATACTCCAAGATTGGGATCATGTCTAAACCCTAGTTCTTCTCGTCCATACACGGGGTCACGTTTATAGATGTCGAACACTAACTGTATGTCTCCATTAATCCATGTGTCAGCATCTAGATATAACACGTTCAAGTTCTCATCTTTCCATAGTGCCAAGTTGTACCATCGATGGATACACCATGCATTAGGTTCCTCCCCTGTGAAACTCTCATGGAAGGGATACATGATTACATTGTACTCATCACACAAGTCTTTCCATTTTTTCCACTTCTTTCCACCTGTTCTTCTCTCTCCTCTTTCTTCTCCTGCCCCGTTATAACAAAAACGAACCTCTATGTCCTGATTATATTTCCGTAGTGAGCTCCAAGAAAGCTTCAGTCTCTTGTACTCATGTTCTCCTATCTTGTCCTTATGTCTCTGTCCTATCGGCCGTGCCTCCATAAAAGAATAGAAGACCACATCTTTCCCATCACTTGGATAAGGTATCAATGAACCCACAGGTGGTGAAGGTTGATCACTCCTATACGCACGCAATTCTTCCCGTATCGTTTTCTTATACTCGGCTATATTGGGGTCTAGACTGTCTTTGTTCTTTAGGTTCAGTAGATAATCATGTAGTTCATTGGGAGTCATTATTATTATTTTTCAATAGTCTTTTTATTTCATTGTTAGTAACTTCTTGTTTCGCTTTCAACTCTTCTTTGGAAACTTTTCTTCGTTTGTTAGTACCTGTTCTTTTCGGTGGTCTGGGGTTATCTTCTCCAAACTTAATCGTCTTATTGTAGTTCTCTTCTTCTTCCTTTAGCTTCTCATGTAACTCTTTATCTAAATCTTTTCGTGTCTTTCTCCTATTTGCTGATTCCTTCTGGAACAAATACTTCCATTGTGGACTTCGATTCTCATCCCATGTTCTATGTTGACTCATACTCTCTTTATCTTGTTTAGTAGTGTGAAAGGGTCGAATGGCTGTTATACCGTGTTCTAGTACCGGCCACACAGTCAGGGGTCAGCAGCCCGTTTGAGGTCTTCACTAGTACGATCCTCTCACTCGACCCAGTTTCCATCTGTTCTCTATTATATAGTCGGCTTTTTTCAATCGTTTATTCTGGAGGGTGGAACGTTGTGGAACGATTATGTACCAGGATAAAACGTGGGGGTGGACCGTCTGGAAAACAAATGGAGTCAGGATAAAACGCGGGGGAGGCTAGTATGGGGGGGAGTCCTCAACCGCTTACTCCCACCCCCTCATAAACAACAAAAAACCCCTTAACAGCAAAATGCGTTAGTGGGTTTGACTCTCTTGCGTGGCTCAGCTATAACACATATACTTCCTACGAACTCCGTCTATGGTGATCCACTCTTCTCTTGCGTTCTTCCACACATGAGGGGCGGGAGTGAAGCCCGCGTCAAAGTTGGCTTCTTGCTCGGGCACAGGTTGATACACCTTGCCATTACGTACCATCTCTACGATGTCTGTTATCTCGGTATCTTGTTTTTGTACTGTCATCATTATTTTTAATTAAAGGTTGAAAAGGAAAAACCCCCTATCTGCCTAGATGCTCATGAAACATACTACAGCTTCG
>Ga0209709_10003978_pt1 | contig 12055 bp, 11 predicted proteins | sample ArcticOcean_MG_C_2_FD_187435 | JGI IMG/M metagenome (GOLD analysis project Ga0209709, IMG submission 187435) | Marine microbial communities from western Arctic Ocean - ArcticOcean_MG_CB4_136 (SPAdes) (version 2) | ecosystem: Environmental > Aquatic > Marine > Oceanic | place: Arctic Ocean... | reverse complement strand
TAAGGGTGATAAAATTTTTACTGATGAAGCAAGTTTACTAATCGCTTCATTATATTCTTGCTCATCACTATATTGACTGGCATCTAAAAAATTTAACTTATGTATTGCATCTTCAAATATTGATTTATCGTTAAGTATATCAATATATAAATTTAAAAGATTCGATTCTGTAATTTTTTGAAAATTAAAATTACTGTCAGTGTCAGTGTCAGTGTCAGTAAGTTTAATAGTATTATTTAAAACTAAATATTTATTTAGTGCTAATGTGCTTACAGGTTTAATTTCAGTTATGGCAGTAAAATTTTTTGTCTTGGTTGACTGATAATTTATCGCAGCTATAAATGAAATAACTACTATAACTGCTATCTTCCACTTACCCTCCCAAACTGTTTGCATCAATTCAATTAAATTGATTTCATCGTTATCTATTTGAGAATTTTTCACCATAAGAATATTTATTATATTAGTTTTAATTTTATTTAAATAAACAATTTAACATATCTATTTTCTATTTTTCTTGGAATAAATAGATTGAAGATAAAAACCTACTGGTAGACTATAAACTATCATTAACCAATTGTTAAAAAAATTACCATTTGGAGAAAATGGCCAAAGAGTTATTAATATTCCAGCTAATAAACATACTTGATAATCAGTTAAAGGTCTTTTTTGCTTAAAAATTATTGATTTAAATTGTCTAAAAGCTATATAAAAAACATAACTTAAAGCACTAAACAAAAATAAAAATCCTATAATTCCAGTTTCAGCTAACAGCTGTATATAAAAATTATGAGGATGTGCCGAGCAAGGAGAAACTCCGACTACATATTTTTCATCTTTACATTTAACTCTAAACATCTTTGGACCATGCCCAAAAATAGGCTGATCTTTAAACATATTATACGCAGTTCTAATGTGACTATCATGTATTTTTGAAAAAATGACTGGTTCTTTTGAACTTTCAATTAAACCCATATCTTGAGCTGGGCCTTTAAACATTCTTTCATTAAATGCTGATGAATTTAAACTCAAAACAAAAACACAAAACATGGCTATTATAAATGTTACTAATCTAAATTTTTGATACTCTTTAATTAAAATAATAATAAATATTGTTGATAAATTTAAAAAGAAAAAAGCACTTCTCTCTCCTGACATAAAAATTAATACATCCACTAAAATAAATAAAAGCCCAATGAAATAAATTTCAAATTTTTGTTTTTTCTTTACTAGAAATAAAGCAAATAACAGAGGAAACAATCTTGATAGATATGAACCCATAATAAGTTCATCTCCAAAAAAAGATGAAATACGAGTGCCTGATATTTTAAACCCCGATAAATTAGTGCCTGTAAAATATTGAATATAGCCATCAATAACTAAAGCTAAAAAACATAAAACTAATGCATAATAAAAATAAGTTAAAATAGTTTTATCTTTATCAATTAAATACCAAATAAAACAACTAAACACCCCTATCCTAAAATAAAATAAAGAACTTTTTATACTTAGAGATATATCTTCGGCCTCTAAGCTGATTAATGATGAAAATATGCAAAATACTAAAAATATAACAAATGGTTTATTATTAAAATAATAAAAATCATTATTTTTCTTTGTATAATATAAAAAAAATAAAGCTGAAATACTAACAATTAAGTCTGGGAAAAAAGGACCCCAAATTAATAAAGGAATAATGGACGCTATTATTAAATTAACTAAAACTATATTTGAATACTTTAAATTTTCCATGAAAACTTTTTTTAAATTTATTACAATTTAATTATTTAATTATATAAACATATCTCAATTTACAAGCATAACGTCTGCATGTACAATGTGTGGATGAAACTTTATTTAATTTCTATATTTACACAATTAAACTATAAAAATATAGCGAAAATATATGGCCTTTAATTTATTTATTTATTCTTTAGTGAGTTTTTTGACATTATTTTCAATATCAAAGTTTTCATATAATTATAAATTTTTAGATGTACCAAATAAAAGAAAAATTCATTCTAATCCCGTAGCTTATACTGGAGGATTGGCGCTATGTTGCATCTATATTTTTTCTATTTATTTATTTGATTTTTCAAATCAAAAATTAGATCTAATTCTTTCAATTGCTTTTTTAATTGGGATTGTGGGTTTTATTGATGACAAATATGATTTAAATACTGGTGGCAAATTAAGCTTACAAATTTTTCCAATTATTTATTTAATTTTACAAGAAAGTTTGACCTTAAATCAAATTGGTGACTATGATTACTTTAAGGTTGAATTAGGCACTTTTTCAATTCCATTTAGTTTGCTATGTGTGATCTTTTTGATTAATGCCTTTAATTATTTTGATGGTTTAGATGGTACACTAAGTTTCTCATCAGTTTCAGTATTGTGTATCTTAATCTTCTTAACACTTAATAATAATACTCATCTATTTTTAATCATAATTATGATGCCTATATTAATTTTTTTATGTTTTAACTTTTCTATATTCAATCTACCAAAATTATTTTTAGGAGATAGTGGTAGTTTATTATTAGGCTTTATAATCTCATTTACTATAATATATTTAGCAAATCAAAAAGTTGTACATCCAATTTTGCTTGCATTTTCAATTTCAATTTTTGCTTATGAGTTCTTGTCAATTAATTTAATTAGAATAATAAATAATAAAGGAATTTTTAGAGCTGGGCTAGATCATTTGCACCATATTTTATTAAAAAAAAATAAATCACTATTGTTAACAAATTTTTTAATTTCGACTATGAATATTATTTTTTTTATTTTTGGTTATTTGAGCTTTAAATTTATAAACCCATTAGCCTCATTAATCTTATTTATATTCTTCTTTATAATTTTTTTCATAATTAGAAAAAAATTTCATTAAATATTGTCTAATAAATCTAACAAACACATCATTTACCTTAAATTATTCTACTAACATCTTCTTCAACTCTTGTGGTTAATTGATAATTTAATATTTTTTCGTGTTTGGCTAATAGCTGTTTTCAATGATTTTAAAAACATTGGTTTATTTATTGAAATATCCAATACAAATTAAAAACCATATAAATACTGAATGTAATTTTTTTCTTCTAAGACTAAATGGCTTTAGTATTAATTTTTCTGATTTAATAAATTGATTAAATTTTTTATTTGTTATGAGTTCATAACAATTAACAACTTCATCTCTAAACCAATTATCTATAATTTTTTTCATTCTATTCCATTTGGACTTTATGGTAACATTTGCTCCAATTTGATTATGTTCATGTTGTCTATAGAGTATTCTAGCCTCATCTGAAATAATCCATTTAAGTTTATTATGCCTATAAAATGCATAAACTAGTTGATCATAAGAATATATTGGTCCTAAAAATCTATTATTATTAATTATAAATTCCCTAAATAACTTATAAGAATTTATACTCAAAACATATGAGCAACCAGGTCCTGGACTTTCAAACCAGTGATCATATTTTTTTTGAGGTAGACTTTTTTTAAGAAGTTTTTTTTTATCAAATTCTGGCCAATAAGCTATTACATCTGATGAAAATCCCTCACAATTAGATGCTTTTAGTTTATTAATTCCATTAATAAGTTTATCCTTAAACCAAATATCATCTTGATCAGCTATTGAAATATAATCATATTTACTTAAATCTTTATCGTTTATTAGGCGAAAAAAATTTTTTGCTGCATCACCAAAAACATCTCCATATGATAAAATTTCAACATTAGAGTTTTTTGTAGCTAATTCTTGGCACCACTCATAAGTGCCATCACTTGATACATCAACACTAATATATATAAAAATATCAACCTCTTTCTGCTGAAAAATAGAGTCTACTTGTTCTTTAATCCACTTATTAATTCCATTGTGTGCTGCCAATATAACTGCTATTGAAGGATTATCGGTCACTCGCTAATCACACCTAATCTCTGGCCTTGATAACTACTATCCTTAACTCGATCACACAAAACTTTATTTTTTAAATACCATTCTACAGTTTTCTTGATCCCTGTTGTAAACGTTTCATATGGCGTCCAATTTAACTCATTAGCTATCTTAGTTGCGTCAATAGCATATCTAACATCATGTCCTACTCTATCATCTACATGGCTAATAAGTTGTTCATATTTTTTAATACCGTCAAGTTTACTCGGTGCAAGCTCGTCCAGTATGCCACAAACAGTTTTTACAACATCAATATTCTGAATCTCATTATGTCCCCCAATATTGTAGGTTTCACCAATTACTCCATTAAGTGCCACATGAAGCAGCGCTATTGCATGATCATCAACATATAGCCAATCACGTACTTGCTTACCATTGCCATAAATTGGCAAATTTTCACCTTTTAGTGCTTTAAGGATGATAAGTGGAATAAGCTTTTCTGGAAACTGATAAGGTCCATAGTTATTGGAACAGTTCGTTATTAATGTTGGGAGCTTAAAAGTACGTTGCCATGCTCTCACTAAATGATCAGAACTTGCCTTTGTTGCAGAGTAAGGTGAGCTTGGTAAGTATGATGCTTCTTCAGTAAAGGGATCATCTCCTGTTTTTAAATCACCATATACTTCATCAGTTGAAACGTGATGAAATCTAAAATTATTTTTCTTGTCAGTATCTAAACTAAGCAAATATTCTCTGGCCACTTCAAGTAACACATAAGTACCGATGATATTAGTTTGAATAAATTCAGCAGGGCCATCAATCGATCTGTCAACATGTGATTCAGCAGCTAAATGCATTACAAGATCAGGTTGATGTGTATTAAAAACTCGGGAAACCTCAATAGTGTTACAAATATCTACTTTTTCAAAAGTATATCTTGGATCATTCTCGACCGAGGTTAAGGATTCTAAATTACCTGCATAAGTAAGTTTATCGATATTAACAACGCTATATTTGGTGTTATTAATAATATGTCGGATAACGGCTGATCCAATAAAACCTGCCCCACCAGTTATTAATAGTTTTTTTGGGTTCATTATTGTTCCTTTAAGATTTTTATACAAGCTTCAAGGGATTTTCTCAATTCTATAATTCTTATATCAAATCTATGAGATATTTTACTTTTATTCATTAAGCTAATTTTTGGTCTTTTTGCAAGAACTGGATAATCCTCTGATACTATTGGGTTAACCTTACAATCTACCTTTGCAATTTTAAAGATTTCTTTTGCAAATTCATACCAACTTATCCCACCTTCATTTGAATAATGGTAGATTTGTGTTATTTGATTTTCTTTTTTTAAGTTTCTATATTTTATAGTTTGTAAAATTACCTTCGCTAAATCTGTTGCATAAGTTGGTGAGCCTATCTGATCACTTACTACATTTATTTCATCTCGCTCTTTTCCTAGCCTTAACATGGTTTTGACAAAGTTGTTGCCATATTCAGAATACATCCAGCTAACCCTGATGATAGTGGCATTGGTTGGTAAGATTTCTTGTATTGCTTTTTCTCCAGCTAATTTTGTTTTACCGTAAGCGCTAATTGGATTAGTTCTATCAGTTTCTTTATAGGGTTTATTATTTTTTCCATCAAAGACATAATCTGTGGAGATATGAATTAATTTGGCTTGCTGATTTTTGGCAATCTGAGCCAATTGTGATACTGCTAAATTATTAACCTGATTTGCAAGTTTCTGCTCTTTTTCTGCTTTATCGACTTGCGTATAAGCGGCACAGTTAATAATAATATCAAATGAATTATCTTTAAAATAACGAGCAATCATACTCTCATTAGATAAATCTAATTCTTCTCGACCAACAAAAATAAACTTCTGGGTTTGTTTAATATTTTTGATAAGCTTTTCAATAGATTTACCTAATTGACCATTTTTACCAGTAATAAGTATTCTGCTCATTCTCTGTTATTTAAATAGCTCTTTAGCATTAGCTAAAGTTGGATTTGATTTATCTTTATCTGAGAGTTGTAAGTGTTCGTGCGGCAACTTCCAATCAACGGCTAAATCTTTATCATCAAATGCAATGCCTCGATCATGCTCTGGTGCATAGTAATTATTAACTTTATAACTAAAAGTAGCACTATCACTTAATAAAACAAATCCATGTGCAAATCCATCGGGTATAAAAAGTTGATGTTTATTTACACTTGTTAGTTCAACAGCTACATGTTGGCCAAAAGTAGGACTTGATTTACGTATATCTACAGATACATCTAACACTCTACCATCAATAACTCTCACTAATTTAACTTGACTGTATGGTGGTAGTTGATAGTGCAATCCACGCAATACACCCTTAGTTGATTTTGATTCATTATCTTGAATAAAATTAACTTTATAGCCTATGGCCTCTTCAAGCAAATCTTGTCTAAAGGTTTCTACAAAATAACCTCGATTATCTTCTAGTACAGTTGGCTTAATAAGAATTATATCAGGAATTGTCTGAGGAATAAACTTCAAACCACTTCCCTTGCACATCTAAGCAGGTATTGTTTATATTTGTTTTCAGCTAAAGATTGAGCTAATTTTATAAGTTGCTCTCTGCTGATATAACCTTTTTCAAAGGCAATTTCTTCAATACAAGCTACTTTCAAACCTTGTCTTCTTTCTATCACCTCAATAAAGGACGAGGCTTCTAGTAAACTTTCATGTGTACCAGTATCTAGCCAAGCATAGCCTCTACCCATTAATTCAACTGTTAGACGTTTTTCATTTAAATACATTTGATTTAAGGTGGTAATTTCCAACTCACCTCTATTAGATGGTATAATTTCTACAGCTTTTTTAACCACATCATTTGGATAAAAATATAACCCTGTTACTGCATAATTGCTTTTAGGGCTTTTTGGCTTTTCCTCTATACTAATCGCACTACCAGCACTATCAAAATCAACCACACCATATTTCTCTGGGTCATTTACATGATATGCAAATACAGTTGCCATATTTTTTTCTTTAACATTTAAAGTCGCATTAGACAGCATATCATTAATATTGTGACCATAATAAATATTATCACCCAATATTAAGCAAACATCATCATCACCTATAAAATCTTTACCCAAGATAAATGCTTGAGCCAAACCATCAGGAGAGGGCTGCTCAATGTATTCAAATTTCATACCAATATCAGACCCTTTGCCAAGCAGTTGTTCAAAACTTGGTAGATCTTTAGATGTAGAAATAATCAACACCTCTTGGATGCCAGCTAGCATCAATACAGATAATGGATAATAAATCATTGGCTTATCATAAACTGGCATAAGTTGTTTTGATAAGACTTTAGTAATCGGATAAAGACGGGTTCCCAATCCACCTGCTAGAATTATTCCTTTCAAGATTTAACCCTTCCTAACTATATTTAATAAATTTATTTATCATTATAGTAATATTACAAAAATACGAACTCTTTTTCCTATAAATATTACTTGCTAACTCCAGTATTTAACAAAATATTACAAAGTTCACTCCAGGATTCAGCTCTAAGCCTACTTTTTTTAGGCGCTTCATGTTTAACAAAAATTAAGTTGTTTTCTAAAAAAGCTACAATATATCTGGCTAACATTTTTACATCATTAGGCTTAAAAAAATTTACTTTATTATAATTACCAACAGTCTCATGTGCGTACGGTAGATCGGCAGCCATTATTGGCTTATTAAACAATTTATATTCAGATATGGGTAAACCCCAGGTTTCTAACTTAGAGGGAAAGATCAGACAATCAGATTGTGCATAAATTTCAAAAACTTTCTTTCTGGTTTTAAGACCTATAAACTTAATATTTTTAACATCTTTATATTTTTTGTGTATCATTTGTGCATACTTATTTTCATTTCCATAAATAGTTATCAGTACCTCAAATTTGTCATTATATTTCTTATCTAGCTTACTAACTGCTTCACATATAACCTCAAAATTTTTGAAAGCTCTTGGGAAAGAAGGATAAAAAAAAACTTTTTTATCATTTTGAGTTCTTTTAATATCAGTGGGAATAGAAATATTAATATTCGGATTAGCTACTATTATATTTTTAATACCAAACATTTTTTTAAATTCATTCTTCATCCAATTTTGTTGTACAATTATAAAATTGTTTTGGTGTATGTTTATTTGATAAATAAATTTATATAGAAAACTCATTAGTGTAATATTTTTATCTAAAAGAAAATTTTTTTTAGTAAGATTATAAAATGGCGTAGGATTATGACAATATACAGCTTGAATACTTGCATTCACTCTGGGTGTCATATCATGTAAAGATAACCACAAGTAAGGATTAAGTTCTTTCGACAATTTATGAAAATAAAAATATTCATAATATAACCTATATAGATAAGATGTTATAGACTTTGGAAATTCAATGTAGTTTATATTTTTTGTATTGGGTGTTATAGATTTACTGTGAACCAATGCAATAATCTTATACGAAGTTGCCAAATTAGCATCTAGATAGTTTAAAAGGTCATGTAGAATAGATAATGGTCCAGCACTTCTAATATTTATAGCTGAAATAACAATTATTTTTTTCATGGTTCATTCAAATTTAATTTATAGTTTTTTATTTCCTCGCTCAATAAAAGTTTTATCATCAGTGATGCGAAATTTTATAAAATACATAATTGAGCTCATAAATAAAAACATAATTGGTGAAAAGTAACCACTACCTCGTAAAAATATATTTACAAAAGACATAATAAATATTGAAATATAAAACGTATCTAAATAATTATAGGTTAAATTATATTTTTTTATTTTATATAAAAGTTTTATTAAATAGTATCCATATATGGAAATCATAATTATACCTAAAACGCCTAATTCAGATACTAATTTAGGAGCTACGCTTCCACCATCATTTATATTTAAACCATATAACCTATGAGAATTGATCTTTTCTTGATAAAAACCACTTTGCCCTTCATAACCAAGTTGATTGAAACCGATCCCAAAGATACCATGTTCAAATAGGTTTAAATAAGCCCTCTCCCATCCTGATAAAAAAACCAGTGTAGAAATATTATTTGTATCAACAAATTGTATTCTCTCAATAAAATAGTATAAATTTTTTATATCTAAAGATAGTATTAATATACTTGAGGGTATAATAAAAAAAAAAAAAGTTTTTTTAAACGAATGTATCAACATAATAAAAATTGTACCAACCAGCAGGATTAAATTCTGAATAGTTAGTGCTAAGAATAAACTAAATAAAATCATCATATAAATATGAATAGTTTTTTTAGTAGTAAATATCTTGAACATTAGAAGTGGTAAAAATATTAAACTAAAATGTGACATCTCAGGAAAAAAAAGTAAAGTAGGATCTCTGTCTAAAAAAATTCCACTTTTTATAAAATAAAAAAAACCATCAAATAACATTATGTTAAAAATAATAGAAACATAATTATGGATTTTGTTATCATTTGTTTCCAAAGATAATTTTACAAATAAAGCAGACGCCATTACACAGAAAAAAAACATAGCATATGATAAAAAAAACCTCCTATGTTCAAACCATTCGAATGATACCAATGAAATAAGGCCTAAAACAAAAATTAAGATTAAGACAAAAAAAATATAAAAATAAGATTTATCTAAGTTAAGATTTTTAAACTTTATTAAATAAACAAAATAAATTACAGAAATTGAAAATAGAGTACCTGGGCTATAAGAATAAATTTTCGTATATACCACGTATGCACCTGGTATTATAATAATAATCAATAATGGGATAAAAAAAGTATTTATTCTCATATCATAATATCTACTTAAATAAATAAATGCTTATTATCTATTATTAACTTCACGGTTTACCTAAAATTTTTCTTGAGAGCCATTTTATTCGAGCCCACAAATTATCAATATAGATATGTAAACTTGTAGGCCGTGTATTATGTTTAAGTTTTATTTGATAAGTTTCTTCTAATACATCAGAAACTCCCCAGTAACTTCCCCCTTGGCTTTGTCCACCAATTCTGAAATTACATAAAACTTCATTGACAAAACCTGCTTTTAGCTTATCACCAGCTCTTAGCAAAAACTCATAGTCAGCACAAACAGGAAAATCTGTATCATAAATTCCATACTTTTCAAATAATGATCTGTGATGAAGCGATCCAACATGTGCAATATTCATATATATTGAAAAACTTTTCCAATTCCATTGTTTGCCTATTATTCTTATAGTTTTTTTTTCCTTTGTAATCAAATAAGATTGTGAAGAGATAAATTCAACATCAGATAATAGATCAATATTTTCAATATAATTTTGTATTGCGTTAAGTTCATAAAAATCATCAGCGCCTAAAAATCCAATCCACTGTCCCTGACTTAATTTTAAGGCTTTATTCCAAGCATAATAAACTCCACTATCCTTCTCACTTATCCAATAATCTATCTCACTTGAATACTTTTTAATAATTTCAAGAGTACCATCGGTGCTTCCGCCATCAATAATTATGTACTCTACATTGTTATAAGTTTGATTGATGACGCTTAGTATAGATTCCTCAAGGTAATCCTCACCATTAAAAACTACCGTAATGATAGTGATAAGAGGTTTATCGTCGTATGATTTTTTAAAATAACCTTTACCTCTTAGTCCACCCTCAGCAACTCTACCTTTGCTTGGTGGAAAAAACAAACAACTCTCAAATTTATTATTTAAATTATTTAAAATCTCTGGCTTTTCTTTTGTTGCTAATCTTGTGGTGCTATAGTTTTTATCTGAACAAATAATATCAGTCATTTAAGTCATTATAATAAATTTTTCATGATACTAAGCATTTAATTATATTTTAGATATAAATACTCCGTAATTTCTATTTGTAAAATTAAATAAAAAAAATTTAATTAATCATTCTTTTTAAGGAATAACCCATCCATCTGAAGTGTTCTCCCGTCACGGTTATCTGTAAAACCTCGCTCAAGAGACCATAATACAAAGCCCTCTTTTTCTAATCTCAAAATTAAATCTCTCCAGATATCTTGCCCTTCATAAAGTGAAACCAGAGTTAATTCACAAAGAACTCCCTTGGCTCTTTTTAAGGTTTTGAAAGCACCATCAAGAACTTGAGTCTCATATCCTTGTGTATCTATTTTTATAAAACAATTTGAAAATTTATCTAAATAAGTATCTGCAACAGAGTCTAGTGTTATGATGGGTGTTTTTTCAATACCGATATATTCAGAATTAGCTGCTGCATTTAAATGTAAATTAAGCATTGGGAGTATAGAAGAAGAATAAGAGTTTTTAGATATATTAATATCAACAAACCCATTAAGATCTCCTATTGCTGCTCTATCATGAATTAACCAATTAGCATCTTTAGATGCTTTTTGGATTAACTTTTCTCTCGCACTTGTTAAAGGTTCAAAACTAACAATCTTACCATTATACCCTTTGTCTCTCATCTCTAATGAAAATTGACCAATGTTAGCACCAATATCGAATAAGACATCAATTTTTACTTTTCTCATTGCAGCAATAATTTGCGCTTCAAAGCTTTCACCTGGTCGGAATCGATGCACTTCGATTCCAAATTTATTTAATAATTTTCTTATTTTTTTTTTCATGGTAAAAAACTTTAGAGCTTAAATCTAATCATTCTTATTTAAAAATCAAATAGTGATTGCTCTTATTAAATTTAGCACTTAGAAACTTATATATAGAATAATGACAAAAATAAACTTTGGAGTAATTGGTCCTGGAAAAATGGGTCAACTTTTTATCAGAGATTTTATTAAATATGGTGCTAGGTTAACATACATAAAAGCCTCTACCGTAAAAAGAACTAACAAAATAATCAAAAAATTTCAAAAAGAGGGACAACTTAATAATAATAACATAAAGTCAGTAGACTCTTTAGTTATTAGTTCAAAAACTAATACTCATTATAAATATATAAATAAGTTTTATAAAAAAAAAAAATTACTAATAGAAAAGCCCTTTTTTTTTTGTAGAAACAAATCATATGATTGGCATTTAAATAAAGCAAAATTGTTCTTAAAATCCAATAAAGCAATAAATCTTAATTTAAGTAATTATTTATTTGGTGATATTTATAAAAAA
>Ga0209709_10003975_pt1 | contig 12060 bp, 11 predicted proteins | sample ArcticOcean_MG_C_2_FD_187435 | JGI IMG/M metagenome (GOLD analysis project Ga0209709, IMG submission 187435) | Marine microbial communities from western Arctic Ocean - ArcticOcean_MG_CB4_136 (SPAdes) (version 2) | ecosystem: Environmental > Aquatic > Marine > Oceanic | place: Arctic Ocean... | reverse complement strand
AAGCACTTGCTAAACCCAACGCTATTACAATTGAAGAGTACTGGGCAAATTTAGCATCATTTATTACACTAGCTGGAATATATATAGCTCTTTACGTTGTAATTAGTTTTTTTACAGCACACTTCTTATTTAGATGGAGAACTGCGATGGTGGAATGGTATCATTCTGTTTATGATAGGGCTCGTAAAATAGAAGGTGCCTCACAAAGAGTTCAAGAAGATACAATTAAATTTACCCGTATTATGGAATCTCTAGGTACAAGTTTTATTGAATCGGTCATGGTATTAATACAATTTACTCCGATTTTATTAGGGCTGTCAGTTGGTATACCAATCTTCTTTTTTGGTGATTGGCAATATGGATTGATAACCGGCGCATTACTTTGGACATTGGGTGGTACAGCATTCTTGATAGGATTAGGTTGGATATTGCGTTTAGTTGGAGTTGAATATGATCTACAAAAAAAAGAGGCTGCATATAGAAAGATATTAGTAGTAGCTGAAGATGATGGTAACATTAGACCTAAAACAATAAATGAATTATTTGATGACGTTCGTTCAATTCACTTTTTAAGTTACACAAGGTATTTATATTTTAATATTGGTCGTATGGCTTACTTGCAAGCAAATGTATTATCGGCTTATGTTTTCTTAGCTCCAGCTATTGTAGCAGGTGTTGTAACATTGGGTGTTATGCAGCAAATTATAAGAGCTTTTGGAAGAGTTGAAGGTTCTATGCAATACCTATTAAAAGCTTGGCCTACCATTATAGAGTTGGCAAGTGTTTATAAGCGTCTAAGAGAATTTGAGAGTGTAATAAATTCTACTGAAATAGTTATTCAGAAAGATTAATGTCTATTGATAAAAAATATGTTGCTCAGATTTTAAAAGTTTCGGAAAAGGCAGCTCTAGCATCATCTTATTTAGTTGGAAAAAAAGACAAGATTGCAGCAGATCAAGCAGCTGTTGACTCAATGCGATCTGAATTGAATAAAATAAACATGCATGGTGAAGTTGTTATTGGTGAAGGTTCACTTGATGAGGCACCTATGCTTTATACGGGTGAAAAACTTGGAAATAAAAGTGGACCCTATTTTGATATTGCTGTTGATCCTTTAGAGGGAACAAATTTTGCAGCGAACAATTTACCTGGTGCAACTTCTGTTATTGCTATTGCTGAAAAAGGAAATCTTTTTAATGCACCAGAAACATACATGGATAAAATTGCAACTGGACCAATTGAAAAAGGCTTAGTTGATCTAGATTTTTCCTTAAAAAAAAATGTTTCAAACCTGGCTGATTTTCTTAACAAAGATTTATCATCACTCACAGCTTGTATAATGGATAGGCCAAGACACAAAAAAATAATTGGTGAGCTTAAGCAATTAAACATTAAGATTAAATTAATTACAGATGGTGATGTCCTCGGTGCATTGTATGTTACAGATCCAAAATATAATGTTGATATATTTTTGGGTATAGGTGGTGGCCCAGAAGGAGTTTTGGCAGCATCAGCTCTTGATACATTTGACTGCCATTTTCAATGTAGATTTATTTTTGATAACGACAAAGATATCAAAGAGGCAAACAAAATGGGAATAACTGATTTGAATAAAAAATATGAATTAAATGAAATTATAAAAGGGGACTCTATATTTTGTTCAACAGGGATTACCTCAAGTGAGATGTTAAATGGTGTGGTAATAAATAATAATGAATATATTACCGAAACATTGGTTACACATAAAAGTTTAAAATTTAAAGAAACGATAAAAAGAACAAATCTTATTGAACAATGATTTCTGTTTCAGGTAAGAAGTGGGAACAAAAAAAAATTAATCAAAACTTAATTGATAAATTAAAACAAGATTTTAATTTTAGTGACATTTTATCTAGACTAATTATTTCAAGAAAATTTGAAGATGATGAAATTGGAACAATCAATACAGATTTAGATTTAAACAACGTTTTTTTAAACAATGAAGATTTCAATCAATCTATTAAGCTTGTTGTGAATTGCATTAATAACAATGAAAAAATATGCATTTTAGGCGATTATGATGTGGATGGGTCTGCTGCTACAGCATTATTTGTTAAATTTTTAGAAAGTATAAAACACTCTTTTTTTTATTATATACCTGATAGAGAAAAAGATGGTTACGGTGCCACCAAAAAATTATTCCAAAAACTGATCCTAGAAAAGCCTAGATTGATTATAATGGTTGATTGCGGTTCTACTTCTAATGAAGCAATAGATTTTTTAAATGAAAATAAAATTAAATCTCTAATCATTGATCATCATGAAATTAATAATCCATTTCCAAATGCAAACTCAATTATAAATCCTAAAAAAGATAATGGTTATAAAGAATATGATTATTTATGTGCCACATCACTCACTTATTTTTTTTTAGATTTATTGATTAAAGAAGTTAAAAGTGAAATTAACATATCTGATTATTTGATATATGTTTTGTTAGCGACAGTGTGTGATGTGATGCCTTTGAGAAAACTTAACAGATTAATTGCATTAAATGCTCTTAAAAATTTTGATATAATAAAAAATTTACCTCTGAAAACTTTGTTTGAATTAAATAAAAAAAAAAATAAAATAAATATTAATGATTTGGGTTATTTAATTGGTCCTATATTGAATGCTGGAGGAAGACTAGGTAAGTCGCAATATGCTACAGAATTATTATCTTCTAATAATGATCAAATTATCAAAGAAAGGTCTACTTATTTAATTAAATTAAATAACAAAAGAAAAGAAATTGAAACCTTAATATTAAATGAAATTGATTTTAAAAAAATTGAGAAAGAAAATAAAGAAATAATTGTTTATTATAACCCATATATTAATGAAGGTTTAATAGGAATTATTGCCGCAAGATTAAAAGATTATTTTAATAAACCATCTATTGTTATAACTAACTCTAATGAATTGTTAAAAGGTTCCGCTAGATCAGTCTATAATTATAATATTGGTCGTGTTATTAAAAATTCTTTAGATAAAGAAATAATTATAGGCGGTGGTGGCCACAATATGGCTGCAGGATTTACATTAAATAAAGAAAATCTTAAAGATTTTGAAATTTATGTATTAGAAGATTTTTTAAACTCTAATATTTTATTTAAAAATATATTTTTATATGAATCTGAAATATCATCATTAGCATTTAATCAAGATTTTTATAATGATATAAAAAAATTAGAACCATTTGGTACAGGAAACGCAGTACCAACATTCATGTTAAAAGATATGACAATAATTAAACCCATAACCTTAAATAACAAGCATATATCGGTAATATTAAAATCAAAAACAGGGTTTTCAATTAAATCAATATCATTTAATTCTATCGACACTAAGATTGGTGAATACTTATTGAATTATAAAAAAAATATTAATGTAATAGGTCAAATCAATGAAAATATCTGGAATAATAAAAAAACTCTTCAATTAACTATTAGAGACATTATCCTGTAGATTAATTACACTTGATAAATAATGACTTTTAAAATAAAAGATCACAACATGGTCCCTTCGTCTATCGGTTAGGACAGCTGGTTTTCATCCTGCAAAGGGGGGTTCGATTCCCCCAGGGACCGCCATTTACTGATGTATTATGTTTATATGTTAAAATCAATTACACCTGGAGTTAATAAAACCTACGTAGGTTATACGAATAATTTACAATTGAGATTAGAAAAGCATAATTCTGGTGTGGGTGCAAAATCTACAAAAGGATACAAATGGGTGTTAATATACAATAAAAAATTTAATAAAAAAAATAATGCTATGTCATATGAATACAAGCTTAAAAAAGATAGAAAAAAAAGATTTCAAATAAAAAAAGAGTTTTTAAAATGTTAAAAATAGCAACAATTCTTCCCTATAAAGAAAATTACTCTGAAAAAAAAGCTGGTGCTGTATCTCTTTGGGTTAAAGATTTTTTAATGCTTTCAAAATACAAAAATAATAATGTAGTTTATGGAAACACTAGTCATAAACCCTATCTTTCTAAAAATTATATAAATATAAATATCAAAACTTTAAACTCTAAATTTTATAGTTCTACAAATGAGTATCTAAAAATTATAATTAAAGAATTAAATAAAAATACTTTTGACATAGTTGAAGTTCATAATCGGCCAAATATGATCAATGAACTGATTGAAAAAGTTAATTCAAAATATATTTTATATTTACATAATGATCCAAGATCAATGAAGGGAACCAAAACTCCTAAAGAAAGATTAAACTTACTATCGAAAGTTGATAAAATTATTTTTATTACTAAATGGGTAAAAAATAAATTTTTTGACGATTTAAATTTAGATTCAAATCATTACAAATGTGAGATTATTTACCATAGTATTGAAGAGGAAAGAAAGATTTTAAAAAAAGAGAAGAAAATTGTTTTTGTTGGAAAGCTTAATGAATCAAAAGGTTATGATATATTTTGTGATGCTACGAAAAAAGTGCTAGATAATCATAAAAGTTGGAAGGCTTACTCTATTGGTGATGAAAAAAGAATAAAAACATATTCAACACATCCTAGGCATATGATATTGGGATACTTGCCTCATAAAAAGGTATTAACATTTTTAAACAAATCTGAAATAGCAGTTATTCCATCTAGATGGGAGGAACCATTTGGTCGTACTGCTTTAGAAGCATCTTCAAGAGGTTGTGCTACAATAATATCTGATAGGGGGGGACTCCCAGAAACAACAGACGAAGCTATAATATTAGAAAAATTAAATGCAAAAACTTTAAAAAATAAAATTGAAAATCTAATTGTTAACACAAAATTAAGAAAAATAATTCAGTCCAAAAGCCGTAAGAACATTAAACATGTGCTCAAAGATAATTCATTTAAAATTGATATGATGAGACAATCATTATTTCCATTTTTTAAAATAAACTACAACAAAAATAAAATGAGAATTTTAAATATCTATAATTTAGGACAAAAATCAAATCACCGAATTTATCATATATCTATAGGTAAAAAAATTACAAATGGTTTTATAAGAAATAAAAATGACGTTTTAGAAATTAGTGATCGTGACTTTATAAGACAAAATAGACAATTAAAGTTTGGAAATGTTAAAGAAAGGTTTCAAGAATATTTACTTGAAACTTTTAAAAACTATAATCCTAATTTAATAATTTTTGGGCATAGTGATAATATTGATATAAATACTTTAGAAGAGTTTAAAAATATAAATAAAAACTTGATAATTTCTCAGTGGAATGAAGATCCAATGATGTCGAATTTACCAGATGCAAAAAATAATATTGAACAAATTAATAAATTTAAATCAATTGTTGATCATACATTTGTTACTACAGACATTAGTGTATTAAGAAAAAATAATTTGAAAATTAAAAATTTACATTTTTTATTCATACCTGTTGATAGAAATATTGAATGTTTTGATGTCTATAATCTTAGACCGTATAACGACATTTTTTATGCTATGAGTCATGGTGTTAATAGGGCTATCTTAAAAAAAGGCAAGATTGATTTAAGATCAAATTTTTTGAATACTTTGATTAAAAAACTAAATAACATTAATTACGATTTTTATGGGATGAATAACAAGGAACCTATTTGGGGTAATGATTTTTTTCAAGCAATAAAAAATAGTAAAATGGGGTTGAATCTTAGTCGTGGCTTACCAACGAAATATTATTCGAGCAATAGAATTGCTACTTTAATGGGTAATGGACTATTAACTTTTATTGATAAAAAAACTGAATTTGATGATATTTTTAAATCTAATGAAATTGTTCTATATGAAAATATTAATGACTTAAGAGATAAAATTCAATTTTATAAAAAAAACGATTCTTTAAGAAAAAAAATTGCAAAAAATGGTCAAAATAAGTATTTTAAATTATTCAATGAAACTACTATTTCAAAATATATTATTGAAGCTTCCATGGGTAAAAAAGTTTCACTTTTTTAATGCTTTATTCCATATTAATTCCATCGTTTAATAACCTTAAATATTTAAAACTTTTAATAAAATCTATTAATCTTAACTCTAATTTTAGTCATGAGCTGATAGTTCATGTTAATGATGGTTCTGATGGAACTTTAGATTTTGTTAAAAAAAATAAGATTAAATTTACACACTCTTCTTCAAATATTGGTTTGTGTAGTGCAATGAATTTAGCAGCTTCAAAAGCTACAAAAAATTATTTACTTTATGCTCATGATGATATGTATTTTTGTCCTATGTGGGATAAATTTTTGAAAAAAGAAGTTCAAAACATTGGTCATGATAATTTTTATTTATCTGGAACTATGATTGAGCCTAATTCTGGTCATATTAAATTTGATGCTGGTGAATCGATCGAAACTTTTGATGAACATAAATTGCTAATAAATTTAGACAATCTTAATTTTTTTGATCACCAAGGTAGTCATTTTGCTCCACATCTAATAAGTAAAAGTTTGTGGATTGATATTGGTGGTTTTAGTGAAGAATTTAATCCAGGTGATGGTTCAGATCCAGATTTTAATATGAAATTATGGAAAAAAGGTGTTCGTATATTTAAGGGAATTAATGATTTTAAAGTTTACCATTTTAGCTCTGTTACTATAAGAAAAAATAATAATTTAAAGATTAATAATGGCCACAAAATTTTTTTAAAAAAATGGGGAATTTCAATTAAATTTTTTAAAAAATATTATCTTAAATCTAAAACAAAGTATTTAGGTGAGTTAACAGAACCAAAAATAACAATAAATTTCCTTATAGGATTTTTCATTTGTAAATTAAAATTAATCTATATTAAAATTTTTTAAATTTTAATTTTGTTTAAAGCATTGTTCTTAAATAAATTTGCTTCTTTGATATACCTTCTTACCATTTCAGTAGATTTATGACCAGTCATTGCCATAATACTTCTTTCTTCAGCACCAGACTCTGCTGCCGATGTAGCAAAACCTGACCTAAGACTGTGACCAGAATAATTTTTGCTGTCTATACCTGTTAATTTAAGATATTCCTTGATAAGTAAAGCGACCGTTTGATCTGTTAATCTGTTTTCTGATAGCTTAGATCCTCTAGTAAACCGTCTGAACACAGCACCAGATTTTATTTTAGAAATTTCTATATATTTTTTCAATGACACAACAGGGCAATATTGAGAATTATCGAAGTAGGGTAGAGCTTTTGTAAAGCCTTTGCCAAATTGATCTGTTTTAGACCTTCTAAGATTGATTTTAAGGCCTTCTGGAACAAAATCCAAATCATCATAGTTCAATGAAACTATCTCTTTTCTCCGAAATCCTCCGGAAAAACCAATTAAGATTATTGATCTATCTCTAAATTTCTTTATTTCCTGCTTATTTTGTTTATCTATAACATCTATTATTTGTTTTAAAGTACTGATTAATATAGGTTTTTTACCTTCTTGAATGCTACCCTTTCTTCTTTTTATACCCATAATATTTTCAATAATTGAAGGATGTTTAGTGTCTAGATAATGACCTTTTAACTTATGGATAACTCCAATTGATACTAATCTACGTTTTAAAGTACTTATTTTAAACTCTTTAGTTGATAAGTAAGTTAAATATAAAGAAACTATTTTAGGTTCTGAAGGAAGAGACTTAAATCCATTTTGAGAGCAGAATAACCCAAAGTCGTTAAAGTCAGACCTATAAGCTCTCACAGTATTATTGGCTTTAGAGCTTTGAAGATTTAATAAAGTTTCTTCTTGTAATGCTTTTATGTCAGTTATTATATCATTCATATTTATTAGTATTGATAACCATTAATTATCGTTAGTAATATATTAAGTTTTTTTGTTTGTCAATACATATAAATATAAGATTATGGATGGGAAATTAATTGTCTTATTGTTACTTATGCTAGCTGGAATTGCTTATTTTTTTTGGGGTGTATGGAAAATTTTAATCCCACTTATTTTATTTATTATAAATGCTCTCTATTTCATTTTTGTTATTTTCGCTAATCATACAACAACTTCAGATTTATTAATTCCAGGATTAATTGCAGTAGCGCTTTATTTTTGGTTAGATAAGGCTTATAAAATAGACAAAAAACAATGATTTCAATAATTTAAATAACAAAATTAAACTAAATGATTAGGAAATTAGAGCAAAAAGATAAGGGAAATTGGGCTAAATTATATAATGGTTATGCTGATTTCTACAAAGTTCCAATGAATACAGAGATTTTAGACACTTTATGGGGATGGATTCATGATGAAGCTCATGATGTTAATGCTATTTGCTTTGAATTAAAGGGTAAAATCTTGGGAATTGCCCATTATAGAACAATGCCTAGACCAATTAAGGGCCAATATATTGGTTTTTTAGATGATTTGTTTGTAGAGCCAGAATTTAGAGGTCAAAAAATAGCTCAGAAACTCATTAGTCACCTAAAATCATTATCTAAGGCCAATAATTGGAATGGAATTCGTTGGATCACCCACTCTTCCAATGAAAATGCAAAGAAATTATACGATAAAATAGCTAATAATACTGGATTTGAACTCTATGAACTTAAAGGGAACTAAGTTTCAGCTAAAAGTGTGGAATTACCTGAAGAAAATACCCAAAGGCAAAGTTAAGACCTACTTAGAAGTTGCTAAAGCCATTGGAAAACCTAAGGCATTCAGAGCTGTTGCTAATGCAGTGGGTAAAAACCCCTATCCACCTAAAATACCCTGTCATCGAGTGATCAGATCAGATGGAAGTCTCGGCGGATACTCTGGAAAAGGTGGAATTCAACAAAAACGACGTTTATTGAGATCAGAAAAGATCTTCATAAAATAGTACTTTTAACCCCAAAAAACCTCAAAAACCCTTGGTATCAAATACTTTTTAGGTATTTAGCCATATTTTTGTCTAATTGCTGTAATGCATCCTTCAGTTGTACTGCGAATGGACTTTCAGCTAAAATAGACCATCCTATGGACGTTTAAACACTATATTCTCATACTGCATTGCTCTACTTGTCAACAATAGCAACGATTATAGAAGGAGTAAAAAAGACCATTTTACTGGCTTTTTTAGCCCCCTATTCCACTACATAAATAATCTAATTTAACAAAAATGCTCTATTAATTGAAATAAGTATTTAATATCAATACTAAATCACCATTTTACCTAGCTATAAAACTATATTTAATTTACTAAAAATCAAAATCTCTCAATTCTCACTTTTTCAACTATAGAAAAACAGATTTATGCTACTTTTATTTTATTTTAGGCCTATTTTTAGTAACTATAATTTAAACATTTGTTAGATATTATTATATTTTATCTATAATTTAAAAATTTACAATATTATATTTAAATTAACAATTACAGTAGTTTAAAATATATTATTAATGTATAATATTAAGTATTAGTAAACAAGTGATCTCTAATTAATTGGATTTAATATAAGATTCTCTTCTAGAGATATAAATTCCACTCATAATAATAATGGACAAACCTAAGAATGTCCAATTATCAGGAAAGTCACTAAAAAAGTAATACCCAATAATGATATTAGTAATGATTTCAAAGTAGCTAAATGGAGCTAATTTAGAAGCATCAGCGTATTTAAGGGATAATATAAGAAATAAGTGCCCAATGCAGGCAAATACACCTATAGAGGCCATCATAGACCATTGAGAAGGGCTTGGATTAACCCAAATAAAAGGCATTAAACCTGAAACAGCTACTAATCCAACTAATCCAGTTAATAATAGGGTTAATAAAGGATTATCTGAAGTACTCAATTTACGGGTAATTATTAAATAGAACCCATACATTATACCTGTTCCTAATGCAGCTAGACTAGCTAAGTTGATCTCTACAAAACCTGGCCTTATAACGACTAGAGAGCCAATAAACCCTATAATAACTGCAGTCCACCTCCTTACACCCACCTTCTCACCCAAAAATATGGGAGAAAATGCAGTAACAATTAAGGGTGCCACAAAGGCAAGCGTTAAAGCTTTAGCTAAAGAGATAACGGATATTGCGTAGAAGAAACAAATATTAGCACAAAGTAGTATCAACCCTCTTATTATTTGTAACTTAGGCTTATCAGTCCAAACAAGCTGCTTATTATAAAAGAAGAACATTATAGGAAGCGTGAATGCGACCGTAAAAAAGTATCTTGCCCAAGTAATCTGTAAAACTGGCATATCTGCACTTAAATACTTGGCAAAACCATCCATGATTGGAAGCATTACCCAGGCTAAAAGGTTAAATGTGATGGCTTTCATAAGCCAATAGATACAGTTTAATTAAAGTATTTTAAAGCAAAGAATACGACCACTGGAATAGTAGCAAAAGACATAACTGTAGAGACAACGATGGTACTAGCAACGCTATCTACAATTTTTTTCGGCGAATAAATTGAGGCTACAAGATAATTTAAAACAGCACTAGGCATTGAGCATTGAATTAATAAAACACCAGCTGCAAATCCCGATAGATCAAAATATCTAATGATTAATAACGCAACAATAGGACCTAAGACAACTCTTCCAATTGATGAAATTAAAGCTTTCTTAAAAGAAAAAACTTTAAAACGAGTTAAAGCAATTCCTAAAGACATTAATATTAAAAAAATTGTAGCATACATTAGTAGAAAAGTTGTATTTTCTACAAAGATAGGAAGTTCTATTTTGAAGTATAGAAAAATCACTGAAATTATAATTGCATAAAATGGTGGATTTTTAAGAATAACATTAATATTGAATTTTCTATCAGCAAGAAAAATTCCTAAAGTAAAGTGACATAGAATTATTAAAGCTGAAATAGCAGCAGCAACACCTAATCCTTGAGATCCATAAGCAAACAAACATATTGGTAATCCCATATTTCCAGTATTTGGCATAATAAATGGTGGAAGCTCGCGGATGATGTCTTTAGTTTTTAAGAAGAATAAAAAGACAATTCCGATAAAAGTAAAGGCAACAATTGCAATTAAAAAATACCAAAAGTAATCTTTAAATATTTCAAAAGATATACCAGTTGAAGTTAACGCATATATAATCATTGCAGGAGTTCCAATATTAGCAGCGAAATTAGTTATGAAAGTGGTGTCAATTTTTGGATTATTTTTACCCAAATAATACCCAATACCAACAACAAAAAAGACAGGAAATAAAACCTCAAACAGTTTTAAATATATTTCCATTAATTATAAATTCTAATAAGTGTAGGATATTTAAGAATATTTTTATCTTTTTTGAAGATAGAAAGACAATTCTTAGAATTAAGCTCATTAGTTTTATGAGTAATAATAACAATAGTAGCTTTGTTATTTTTTTTATCAGGAGTTTGAATTAACCTTTTTATTGAAATTTTATACTTAGCTAATCTGTTAGTGATTGTTGATAAAACACCAGGTTTATCTTTAACTTCAAATCTCAAATATAATGAATTCACATAATTATCAACATTGTAACATTTAATTGATTTACGTTTATTGCCAGGAATACCAAATGGCTTCTTAATATTACCTCTTAAAATTGAAAGTAAATCTGATAATAAAGAAGAGGATGTAGGGCCAGGACCAGCTCCCTCCCCTTGTAATATACTCTCACCTACTGGCTTTCCTTCAAGAATAACAGCATTCATAACACCACCAACATTACCAATATATGAATTTTTACTAACCAAACACGGGTGTACAGTCTCAAAAAGTTGACCATTAATCATCTCAGAAATACCAAGAAGCTTGATACGTAAATTTAATTGATTAGAAATTTCTATGTCTTTTAATTCAATTTTCTCAATACCCTCCATTAGGCATTTATGTTTTGAAATTTTAGTATTAAATGCAAGAGCAGATAAAATTCTTACTTTAGCAAATGCATCAAAACCATTTAAATCTAATTTAGGGTTCCCTGGTTCAGCATATCCTAATTTTTGAGCCTTCTTTAATACGTTGGAAAAACTATCACTAGAATTTTCCATCTCTGAAAGAATATAGTTAGAAGTACCATTTAAAATTCCATAAACTTTAGAAATCTTGTTAGTTGCAAGACCCTCTTTAATGGTTC
>Ga0209709_10003971_pt1 | contig 12064 bp, 8 predicted proteins | sample ArcticOcean_MG_C_2_FD_187435 | JGI IMG/M metagenome (GOLD analysis project Ga0209709, IMG submission 187435) | Marine microbial communities from western Arctic Ocean - ArcticOcean_MG_CB4_136 (SPAdes) (version 2) | ecosystem: Environmental > Aquatic > Marine > Oceanic | place: Arctic Ocean... | reverse complement strand
ATTATCAAGGAAAAATGTCTCTTCGGTTACTGTGGCACTCAACCATCTAAAGGAAATACCGAAGATCCTGCAACTGCTGCTGCTAGGGCAATTGAACAAGAAGCTAAGAGTTGATTGTTTTTTATGAATAAACAACACAAATAAAAAGGGCTTCCCAATTGGAAAGCCCTTTTTATTTAGTTTAATTTTTATACTTCATCTATTTTCTAAACAGATTCAGCAGGTTCCTCAGCAACCTCTGCATTCTTTTTGCCTAAAGCAATGTCGTATTCTTCTTGAGATCCCACTACGAGATTTTGGAAATCCCTCGCTCCTGTACCAGCAGGTATGAGGTGTCCTACAATGACATTCTCTTTAAGTCCAAGAAGGTGGTCTTGTTTACCACTAACCGCTGCTTCATTCAATACTTTCGTTGTCTCCTGGAAAGAAGCCGCAGATATGAATGATCTTGTTTGCAATGAAGCTCGCGTAATTCCCTGAAGAAGGGGTCTTGAAGTCGCAGGGACTGCATCGCGAGCCTCAACAAGGGCCATATCACGACGTTTTAATGAACCATTCTCATCACGTAGGCGACGAGCAGAAATCATTTGTCCTTCACTTAACTCTTCACTATCTCCAGCATTAGAGATTTTAACCATTCCGAAAATTCTATTATTCTCAATTAAGAAGTCAGACTTTTCTGCGTTCTGCTTTTCTAAGAATCTAGTATCACCTGAATCTTCTATGACCACTTTCTTCATCATCTGACGAACGATAACCTCAAAGTGCTTGTCATTAATCTTCACACCTTGTAAACGATATACATCTTGAATCTCGTTTACGATATACTCTTGAACAGCGGTAGGTCCTTTAATATCAAGAATATCCTTGGGAGTAATCGCTCCATCAGATAGAGGCATTCCTGCTCTAACGAAGTCATTATCCTGAACAAGAACATGTTTAGATAACGGCACCATGTACTTGTACTTATCACCAACACGTGATTCAACAATTACTTCACGGTTACCACGCTTGATCTTACCGTATGAAACGATTCCATCAACTTGAGAAACAACAGCAGGGTTAGAGGGGTTACGTGCTTCAAATAGCTCAGTCACACGAGGTAAACCTCCTGTAATATCACCAGATTTACCCGCAACACGAGGAATCTTACAAAGGATTTGGCCCAATGTAGACTTCGACCCTTCCTTAACCAAAATATGTGCTCCAACAGGTAAAGAATAAGTTCTTAAGGTTTCACCTTTTTTATCCTGTATAAGGATAGCTGGGTTTTTCTTCTTATCCTTCGTCTCAGTAATTACAACCTCACGGAAACCGGTCTGTTCATCAAGCTCTTCACGGAAGGTGACACCTTCTTCGATATGCTCAAAATTAATTACACCAACAGCCTCACTTATAATTGCGCTGTTATATGGATCCCATTTACAAACTGATGTGTTTTTCTTAATCTTATCACCTGAATTCACAAATAGCAATGAACCATAAGGTAGAATTGTCGTAGAATACGCAACTCCAGTTTGAGGATCAACTACTTTAAACTCACTTGATCTAGAAACAATTACTGATTCAATAGCTCCATCCGCATTCTTACGTTCAACAGTTCGGAGATCCTCTATCTCAACAAGACCATCAAATTTAGTGCGCAGCTCATTTTCATCAGAAATTTTAGAAGCCGTACCACCTACGTGGAAAGTACGTAGAGTTAACTGAGTACCAGGCTCACCTATTGATTGTGCAGCAATTACACCAACAGCTTCACCTTTTTGAACCAAACGTGCTGTTGCAAGGTTTCGGCCATAACATTTAGCGCAAATTCCTTTCGGAGATTCACATGTTAGAACTGATCTAACTTCAACTTCGTCAACGCCTGCCTCCTCTATTGCTCGAGCAATAGCAGGTGTTATTTCTTCGCCTTCATTCGCAAGGAACTCACCTGTTTCAGGATGAAGAACTTCAATAGCAGGAACACGACCGTCAATTCGATCAGCAATACCTTCTACAATTTCATCATTCTTTCTAAGTGTAGATACCATAACACCTCTTAGTGTTCCACAGTCATCAATGGTAACAATTACGTCCTGAGCAACATCTACTAGACGTCTTGTCAAGTAACCCGCGTCAGCAGTTTTAAGCGCTGTATCCGCAAGTCCTTTACGAGCACCGTGGGTAGAAATAAAGTACTCAAGAATTGACAGTCCTTCTTTAAAATTTGATAAAATTGGATTCTCAATAATATCCTGACCTCCAGTTGCAGAAGATTTCTGCGGCTTAGCCATTAGACCACGCATACCAGAAAGCTGACGAATTTGCTCTTTAGATCCACGAGCACCAGAGTGCATCATCATGTAAATAGAGTTGAAGCCTTGCTTATCAGTTTCGAGTCTATCCATAAGGATATTGGTAAGTCTCGAGTTTGTGTGAGTCCAAATATCAATTATTTGGTTATAGCGCTCATTATTTGTGATAAGCCCCATATTGTAGTTCTCCATCACTTCAGCAACTTCAGAAGTAGCTTTTGCAACTAGTTTTTCTTTTTCAGGCGGAATAATAACATCATTTAAGTTAAATGACAGTCCACCTTTAAAAGCCATATAGAAACCCAATTCCTTAATGTCATCAAGAAATTCAGCTGTTCTAGCAACTCCAACAACTTCAAGTACTCTAGCGATAATATCTCTTAGAGACTTCTTAGTGAGAAGTTCGTTAATGTATCCTGCTGCCTTAGGAACATGTTCATTAAATAGAACACGACCACAAGTAGTTTCAACGATAGAAGAATCACCATTAATATCAATGAAACGCATCTTGATTGCTGCGTGAAGATCTAACTTACCTTCTTGATACATAATACTTACCTCTTCTGGAGAGTAACACATTGTTCCCTCGCCTCTAACAGGCCATTCGGGAGTGCTCTTACGTTCCTTAGTGATGTAATATAATCCCAATACCATATCCTGAGAAGGAACAGTAATAGGAGCACCATTGGCAGGGTTCAAAATATTATGTGACGCAAGCATCAATAACTGAGCCTCTAAAACAGCCGCGTGACCAAGAGGCAAGTGAACCGCCATTTGGTCACCATCGAAATCGGCATTAAACGCTGTACACGCTAAAGGGTGTAGTTGAATCGCTTTACCTTCAATTAGTTTAGGCTGGAAGGCCTGAATACCTAGTCTGTGAAGCGTCGGAGCACGATTTAATAAAACTGGATGTCCTTTTAAAACGTTTTCTAATATATCCCAAACTATAGCCTCTTTTGCATCAACAATCTTCTTTGCAGATTTAACCGTCTTCACAATTCCACGCTCAAGCATTTTGCGAATAATAAACGGCTTATATAATTCTGCCGCCATATGCTTAGGCATACCACATTCGTGCATCTTGAGTGTAGGACCAACTACAATAACAGAACGTGCAGAATAATCAACACGTTTTCCCAAAAGATTCTGACGGAAACGACCTTGCTTTCCTTTTAAGCTATCGCTTAATGACTTTAGTGGACGATTGCTCTCAGTTTTAACAGCACTAGACTTACGACTGTTATCGAAAAGACTATCCACAGCTTCTTGAAGCATACGCTTCTCATTGCGAAGAATTACCTCAGGAGCTTTAATTTCAACAAGTCGCTTTAAACGATTGTTTCTAATGATGACACGACGGTAAAGATCATTTAAATCTGAAGTTGCAAAACGACCACCATCAAGAGGAACAAGAGGACGAAGCTCGGGTGGTATAACCGGAACAACTTTAACAATCATCCACTCAGGACGATTTTCAATTCTCTTGTGAGAATCTCTCATGTTTTCAACAACCTGAAGACGCTTTAAAGCCTCACTTTTACGTTGTTGAGATGTTTCTGTGGCAGCAGCATGTCTGAGTTTAAAAGAAAGCGCGTCTAAATCTAAATTGGCAAGAAGGTCGTGAACTGCTTCAGCTCCCATCTTAGCAACAAATTTATTCGGGTCCTTGTCATCCAGGTACTGATTCTCTTTAGGTAGAGTATCAAGAACATCGAAGTACTCATCTTCTGATAAGAAATCATTTATCTTTAAATCTTCTCCTTCTGCATTTTTTGCAGTACCAGGATTAATTACAGCATAACGCTCGTAATAGATGATTTGATCTAACCTCTTAGATGGCAAACCTAAAAGGTACCCGATTTTGTTAGGTAAGCTTTTAAAATACCAAATATGAGCAACAGGTACCACAAGCGATATGTGACCCATCCTTTCTCTTCTGACTTTTTTCTCAGTTACCTCAACACCACAGCGATCACAAACAATACCCTTATAACGGATACGCTTATACTTACCACAGTGACATTCGAAATCCTTAACTGGGCCAAAGATTTTCTCGCAAAACAATCCATCACGTTCGGGCTTATAAGTCCTATAGTTAATTGTTTCAGGCTTGAGTACTTCACCTTCTGATTCTTCAAGAATTTTTTCAGGCGATGATAACGATATCGTTATCGTCGAAAAATCGCCAGAATTCTGTTGGGGGTTCTTTTGTTGGAACATTTTCAGTTATCGATTCAGGTTATTAATCTAGCGAAATACTAAGTCCGAGTCCTTTTAGCTCGTGCATAAGTACATTAAAGGATTCCGGTATTCCCGGTTTAGGCATAACATCTCCTTTTACAATAGCCTCGTATGCTTTTGCTCTTCCGATAACATCGTCAGACTTTACAGTTAGAATCTCTTGTAAGATATTAGCAGCTCCGAACGCCTCGAGCGCCCAAACCTCCATCTCTCCAAAACGCTGACCACCAAACTGAGCTTTACCACCCAATGGTTGTTGTGTAATAAGAGAGTACGGTCCGATAGAACGGGCATGCATTTTATCATCTACCATGTGGCTAAGCTTAATCATGTAAATGACACCAACTGTTGCTGGTTGATCAAATCTCTCACCAGTTCCACCATCATATAAGTGTGTTACTCCACATTCAGGAACTCCAGCCTTATTGGTTAGTTCAGTAATCTCATCAAGAGTAGCGCCATCAAAAATAGGCGTTGAGAATTTCAAGCCTAGATTCTGTCCTGCCCAGCCTAAGACTGTTTCATAAATCTGTCCAAGGTTCATACGAGATGGTACACCAAGCGGATTCAAAACGATATCTACAGGTGAGCCATCCGCTAAGAATGGCATATCCTCTTGACGGACTATTCTAGCTACGATACCTTTGTTACCGTGTCTACCAGCCATCTTATCACCAACTTTCAATTTGCGCTTTTTAGCAACGTATATTTTAGCTAACTTGACAATGCCATTAGGGAGTTCATCACCTACAGTTACTTGAAATTTCTTGCGCTTATAAGCACCTAGCAAATCATTGTACTTCATGGTGTAATTGTGCACCACTCTATTTACAAGATCACTGATCTCATCATCTCTTACCCAAGCCTCCGAGTTTATAATTAAGAAGTCTAAGCTCAACAGTATTTTCTGTGTAAACTTAATTCCTTTCTTTACTTGCTCTTCCTTGTAGTAATTGAAGACTCCCTGACTAACCTTTCCTGCAACAAGCTTCATAAGCTTATCAACCAAGATTTTCTTTAGTATCGCTGCTTCTCTATCAAATTCTATATCAATAGTCTCGATAATAGCTTTATCCGCAGCTTTCGCTTTTCTGTCCTTTACAGCCCTACTAAATAGTTTTTTATCAATTACAACTCCTTGACTTGAAGGAGGCATTTTTAAAGAAGCATCCTTTACATCTCCAGCTTTATCACCGAATATTGCACGTAACAACTTCTCTTCTGGACTGGGGTCTGATTCTCCTTTAGGTGTAATCTTACCTATTAGAATATCTCCCCCCTGAACATTTGCGCCAATACGAATAAGACCATTTTCATCAAGGTTAGCTGTTGCCTCCTCGCTTACATTTGGAATATCATTCGTTAATTCTTCAAGACCTCTCTTTGTATCTCTAACTTCAAGAGTGTACTCGTCAACGTGTAGTGAAGTAAATACATCTTCTCTTACAACTCGCTCAGAAATAACAATAGCATCCTCGAAGTTGTATCCCTGCCAAGGCATGAAGGCAACTTTCATATTCTGCCCTAAAGCAAGCTCTCCATTTTGAGTACTATAACCTTCAACTAATATTTGACCTTTAACAACCTTATCCCCCTTAACAACAAGAGGTCTAAGGTTCATACAAGTACCTTGGTTGGTTCTCTGGAATTTTATGAGGTTATAGATCTTCAAATCATCATCAAATGAAACAAGCTTGTCGCTTTCATCCATTTTATGACGAATATTAATGAACTCAGAATCTACATATTCAACAAGACCATCAGCATCAGCACGCATTAAAATTCTAGAATCTCTTGCGACTGCAGACTCAACTCCTGTACCAACAATAGGTGAATCAGGGATCATTAGCGGAACTGCTTGTCTCATCATATTTGATCCCATAAGAGCACGGTTGGCGTCATCGTGTTCTAAAAATGGTATCAATGAAGCGGCAATCGATGCAATCTGATTAGGTGCGACATCCATATACTCAAGCTCTTTTGGCGAGACTAACGGGAAGTCACCTTGGTGTCTAGACTTTATTAATTTGTCCGCGAATTTACCTTCGGAATCAATGTTGGCATTCGCTTGGGCAATGATCGATTGAGCTTCATCTTCTGCTGAAAGATAAATTACATCTTCAGACGAAATTGAAGCAACACCATTCACAACCTTTCTGTAAGGTGTTTCAATAAATCCTAAACGATTCACTTTAGCATAAACACACAATGAACTAATAAGACCAATGTTTGGTCCCTCAGGTGTTTCAATGGTACAAAGACGCCCATAGTGAGTGTAGTGAACATCACGAACCTCAAAACCAGCACGTTCACGAGATAGACCACCAGGTCCAAGTGCCGAGATACGACGCTTATGTGTAACCTCACTAAGTGGATTGGTTTGGTCCATAAACTGTGACAATTGATTCGTTCCGAAGAAACTGTTTATCACAGAACTTAATGTCTTCGCGTTAATCAAATCGGTTGGCGTGAAAACTTCGTTATCTCGAACGTTCATACGCTCACGAATTGTTCTAGCCATACGAGCCAAGCCAACACCAAATTGAGAGTAAAGTTGCTCACCAACAGTACGAACACGTCTGTTACTTAAGTGATCAATATCATCAACATCAGCATTAGAGTTAACAAGGTCTATCAAATACTTGATGATTAACAGAATATCTTCTTTTGTTAACGTTCTGCTAACTTCATCATCAGAAATACCAAGTTTTCTGTTAATTCTGAAACGACCTACCTCTCCTAGGTCATAACGCATTTCAGAGAAGAATAATTTATCAATCACACCTCTTGCTGTCTCTAAATCTGGCGGCTCAGCATTACGAAGTTGGCGATAAATATATTCAACAGCTTCTTTCTCAGAATTTGAACTGTCTTTTTGTAGTGTATTGTAGATAATCGCATAATCAGCCTGATTAATACTTGCTTTATGCAGAATGATGGTTTTAGTACCACTCTCCATAATTAAAGCAACATGTTCTTTCTCAAGAATTGTTTCTCTATCAAGAATGACTTCGTTTCTTTCGATGGATACAACCTCTCCTGTATCCTCATCTACGAAATCTTCTACCCAAACCTTTAAAACTCTAGCCGCTAATTTCCTTCCAACGACTCTTTTTAAGCCAGCTTTACTAACCTTAATTTCATCAGCAAGGTCAAAAATACCGAGAATATCTCTGTCAGTTTCGTAACCAATACTTCGTAAAAGAGTAGTTACAGGTAGTTTCTTTTTACGATCAATGTATGCATACATAACTCCATTGATGTCTGTTGCAAACTCAATCCAAGATCCTTTAAAAGGAATAATTCTTGCAGAGTATAATTTTGTGCCATTTGCATGACGACTCTGACCAAAGAAGACTCCAGGAGATCTATGTAATTGATTGACAATAACACGTTCAGCACCATTCACTACGAATGATCCTTGGGGTGTCATATATGGGATGGTACCCAAATAAACATCTTGTACGATGGTTTCAAAATCCTCGTGCTCAGGGTCTGTACAATATAGTTTTAGTTTTGCTTTTAAAGGCACACTATGTGTCAGACCTCTATCAATGCATTCTTCAATGCTATAGCGTGGAGGATCAATAAAGTAATCAAGGAATTCAAGAACGAACTGGTTCCGCGTATCAGTGATAGGGAAGTTTTCGCTGAAAACCTTAAAAAGTCCTTCAGAATCACGATTCTCAGGTTTCGTTTCTAATTGAAAGAATTCTTGGAAAGAGCGAAGCTGGATGTCGAGAAAATCGGGATGCTCAAGAGGCAGTGCCACAGAAGCAAAGCTTTGTCGATTAGAGACAGGGTGGGTTTTGACCAAAGACATGGAGGTGGGGTCAACTTATTTCAGACTACAACAATACAGGTACTTAAGCCAAATTATATACAAATTGTATAGTTAGGCGAAAACGATTTAAGGGCGGAGACCTGCTCTCCGCCCTAAACCTTTAATCGGTCAGTGTTGTGCTATTACTTAAGCTCAACCTCTGCTCCTGCTTCTTCGAGTGAAGTCTTAAGACTTTCAGCCTCGTCCTTAGGAATTCCTTCCTTGATAGGAGCGGGTGCAGAGTCAACTATGCCTTTAGCTTCCTTCAGACCTAAGCCTGTAAGCTCTTTAACTAGTTTAACTACAGCTAGCTTAGATCCACCAGCAGCTTTGAGAATAACGTCAAATTCCGTTTGCTCATCACCACCACTTTCACCACCGCCAGCAGCGGGTCCTGCAACTGCAACAGCAGCAGCAGCTGGTTCGATACCGTGATCATCCTTTAGGATAGTCGCAAGTTCGTTTACTTCCTTAACGGTTAAGTTAACGAGCTCTTCGGCCATAACTTTTAAATCAGCCATATTAATTGTATTGATAGGTTTTCAAATAATTTATTTTGTCAAGCTCAGCCACGATTTTCGAGCGCCTTGACAAGACCAGAGATGGTGTTTCCACCAGATTGTAGAGCTCCAACAACATTCTTCATCGGAGATTGTAGCAATGCTACAATATCTGCAATGAGTTCGTCCTTCGACTTGATTGCTGTAAGTGCGTCTAATTGATCGTCACCGATGTAACTAGCTTCTTCAACATATGCAGCTTTTAAAACTGGAATGTTGTGTTTCTTACGAAAATCTTTAAGCAATTTAGCTGGTTCATTACCAACATTACCTAAAAGAAGAGCCGTTTGGCCAGTTAAAACTTCATACAGTTCACTGTAATCTGTTCCTTCTGTTTCATCCATAGCTCTACGTAGAAGCGTGTTTTTAACAATTTTCATACGAACATCCTTCTTAAAGCAAGCTCTACGGAAATCAGTTGTGTCTTCCGAATTCAGCCCTGAGGCATCTGTAAGGTAAACAACACTATTGTCCGATAACAATTGCTTAATCTCGATGATCTGTAAATCTTTTTTATCGCGTGTCATAATTGATGCGTTTTAGTGATTAAACCAACGATTTAAAATCGATTCGTATACCAGGTCCCATAGTAGAGCTCAAAATGATACTCTTAATATAAGATCCTTTTGCAGAAGCAGGCTTTAGTTTAATTAGAGTTGCTATAAGTTCTTTTGCATTCTCTTCAATCTTTTCAGCCTCAAAAGAGACCTTTCCAACTGAAGCATGAATAATTCCAAACTTGTCAACTTTAAAGTCAATCTTACCTGCCTTTACATCTGTTACAGCCTTAGCCACATCCATAGTTACTGTACCCGACTTAGGGTTAGGCATTAGTCCACGAGGTCCGAGAACTCGGCCTAGTGCACCTACTTTACCCATAACTTGGGGTGTGGTAATAATTACATCCACATCGGTCCATCCCCCCTTAATCTTCGTCACATACTCGTCGAGTCCTACGTAATCAGCTCCAGCATCTAATGCCTCCTGATCTTTATCAGGTGGGCACAGTACTAGTACTTTAACATCTTTTCCTGTTCCGTGAGGTAAGGAAACGGTGCCACGAACCATTTGGTTCGCTTTACGCGGGTCTACAGCGAGACGCACGGCAAGGTCTACCGAGGAATCGAATTTCGTCGTTGAGCATTCCTTCACAAGTGAAGATGCTTTATCAAGCGTATAAGGCTTTTCGGCGTCGAATTTCTCGGCAACCGCCTTCTGGTTCTTTGTTAATCGTCCCATGTTTGTGCGGTTAGTGACTTAAGAAGGAAATTTACCAGTGACATTAATACCCATACTTCTTGCTGTTCCTGCTACCACTTTCATGGCAGACTCAATAGAAAAGCAATTAAGATCGGGCATTTTGTCTTCTGCAATTGCGCGGACCTGGTCCCAGTTAACACGTCCTACCTTAACTCTATTTGATTCCGCAGAACCACTTTTGAGTTTTGCAGCCTCCAACAATTGGACGGCTGCGGGTGGGGTCTTAATGACAAAGTCAAAAGACTTGTCCTTATAGACTGTGATAACTGCAGGTAGAACTTTACCAGCCTTATCTTGGGTTCTTGCATTAAATTGCTTGCAAAACTCCATGATATTCACTCCCTTCGCACCTAAAGCAGGTCCGACTGGGGGTGCAGGGTTGGCTGCTCCACCGCGTATTTGCAGCTTGATTAGTCCAGCTACTTCTTTCGCCATTTTGTATATATATATAATGAACAGTCATGAGATTCGCGCGAATGGGAAGCATTCAAGGGGACATGCGAACGACTCTAACTGTCTGCTCCGTTAATTATCTTTTTCTACTTGGAGATAGCCTAGCTCAACAGGTGTCTTACGCCCGAAAATCTTAACCATAACCTTAAGTTTCTTTTTCTCTTCGTTAACTTCCTCGATATTACCGTGAAATCCGTTAAATGGACCATCAGTAACCTTCACGAGTTCACCAACTTTATATGGAATGTTAATTTCTTCCTCAGCGTCAGCCATTTCATCAACCACACCAAGAATGCGATTAACTTCATGCTGACGAATCGGCATAGGGTCTCCACGCTTCTCAGCGCCTAAAAACCCAATAACATTTGTTACATTTTTTACCAAGTGAGGTATTTCACCTACCAATGCTGCTTCTATATAAACATATCCAGGAAACAAATTCTTTTCCTTCGAAATCTTCTTACCGTTACGTATTTGAAATACTTTTTCTATTGGAATCAAAACTTGCCCTACGTAATCCTGTAAACCAGCAGCAGAAACTTCTGTTTCGATAGTTTCTTTTACTCGTTTTTCCTGACCACTTACGGCTCGGACTACATACCATTTTTTTTCGATTTCACTCATAGTTGACATGGACTCTTAGAATAAGTCATATAAGTTTCCAACAACACCTTTCCAAACAGAGTCAGAGCTATTTACTCCAAATGACCAATCCATTACAAATACAGCACCTGCAATAATTAAAGATGATACGAATACAAGAACTGATGACTCTTGGAGTTCTTTCCAAGAAGGCCAAGTAACTTTCGTTATCAGCTCAGTGTAAGACTCTTTAATGTAATTCGTTATTTGAGACATTGTTTCTTGTTTTGCACGGGCGGTAGGACTCGAACCTACAACCAATGGTTTTGGAGACCACTACTCTGCCAATTGAGCTACGCCCGTAGATAGATGAAGAAGGAACCTTAAATAAAGTTCCTTCTTCTCTATGTATTTCACAGAGGTTTACCCTCTAATTTTACGAAATAATTTCAGTTACCTGACCAGCACCAACGGTACGTCCACCCTCACGGATAGCGAAACGAAGACCTTTGTCCATAGCAACAGAAGCTATTAATTCTACATCGATAGTAACGTTATCACCAGGCATAACCATTTCACGACCTGATTCTAGAGAAATTTCTCCAGTTACATCAGTTGTACGGAAGTAGAACTGTGGACGGTATTTGTTATGAAAAGGAGTGTGACGTCCACCCTCCTCTTTCTTAAGGATGTAAACTTCAGCCTTAAACTTGGTGTAAGGAGTAATTGTTCCAGGACGAGCAATCACCATACCACGCTTAATATCGCTCTTGTCGATACCACGAAGTAATAGACCTACGTTATCTCCAGCTTCACCTCTGTCGAGGATCTTACGGAACATCTCA
>Ga0209709_10003969_pt1 | contig 12070 bp, 23 predicted proteins | sample ArcticOcean_MG_C_2_FD_187435 | JGI IMG/M metagenome (GOLD analysis project Ga0209709, IMG submission 187435) | Marine microbial communities from western Arctic Ocean - ArcticOcean_MG_CB4_136 (SPAdes) (version 2) | ecosystem: Environmental > Aquatic > Marine > Oceanic | place: Arctic Ocean... | reverse complement strand
TTTTTTTTCTCCTGTTTTTTTGTTATGACTATTTATAACTTATTTTTAGAAAAAATAAAACAATTAATTAATATTTTTTATTACACTCTATATATAGATTAATTTTATCTATTATTATTTAAAAAACCCTTATTTTACTCACTTTTTACAAAAAACCCTTATTTTACTTACTTTTTGAGCAATATTATTTATTATTATTTATTATTATTTAGTTTTAATTTACTTAAAAATAGTTATAATAAAATCATAACTAAATAAGGAGATAATAAAATGACTAAAAACTTATATCAAACAACTTACGAAGATAAAGAAGTAGAATTTACTTTAGAAACTCCAGAAGAAAATAAGAGAGAACAAGAAAGATTAAAAAATCTTAAAGTAAAATTTACTACAAAAATAGTAAATCATTTAAAAAAAAATATTAACTAAAAAAAGGGGATTCAATAATGGAAAGAAAAATAATATACGACATTAATAAAAGCGATAATGGTTTTAAATTAAATACTAAAACTTTTAAATATGAGTATAGACAAAAAGATGCAAATGTTAGAATTATTGAAGAATACAATGATTTAAGATATTGTGGTTTTGGATTACAACCTATTTTAGCTATTATGATTTGTTTTCCAGATCATTGGGTTGATGCTACTAAAAGATTAAAAAAAGATGGCGATCTTGAAAAAGCAGAAATTTTTATAAATAAACATCTTAAAAAAAATGGTTATTCAGAAGTTTCATTTTCAAAAAGTTTTGATTATAAATTAACTGAATCTGGAGAAAAACCAATAGATGTAGTTTATAATAAAAAAACAAATCAAGGTTGGGTTATGGAAAATGAATATCAAATTAATAATATAACTAAAAAGGAGATATAAAAATGACAAATATAAATAAAGATGAAAACTATAAAAATCCACTTATAGATATTTCAGAATATAGAAGTGAACACTATGACAAAAATTTAAACATAACTGTTCAAGGTGCTGTTTATGAATGTATTATATGTGGTAAAGGAATAAAACATTCTTCAAAACATTACTCAATAGTTGCTGGTGGTGGTCATGAAATGAATTTAATTCATAAAGACGAATGGGATTATGCTAGTTCTACAGAAAATAAAGATGGTGGTTTTATGGATTCTTGGGATATTGGTTCTGAATGTGTTAAAAAATTAAAACATATTCCTAATATTAAAAATTATATAAGCAAACCAATAAAGGAGGTAAAATAATGTCTAAATCAATAATTGAAAGAGTTAAATACTTAAAGCACTTAACTATAAGTGAATATGATAGAGATCAAATAGATCCTATCGTTTATCTAAATGTTTTTAAAGATGGAGATACTCTTTATGGTTTTAAAGAATATGACTACTTTAGAAATGGTGCTTTAAAATCTAAAGCATGGGAGTTGGGTTCTTATATGAATCTACAGTTTATTAAAAAAGACATTCAGACAATTAACAAAGAAGAAATAACAATTATAACTAGAGCAAAGGTGGTAAATTAATGATTAGTTCAGGTAAATTAACAGAGATTTATAATAGCTGGGGAGATAAAAACAATCTTCAACCTTTAGGAAGTGCTGATGAAGAATTATATAGAAATGATTTAAAACCTAATCAGTACAAATGGTTAATTAAATTTATTAAAATATGGGACATAACAGTAAATAAAGAAATAGCAGGGGAGAAAATTAATTATGGAAGATAAACAAAAAGCATATAGAGAAAAAGTTTTAAAAGAAATTGAAGATAAAAATAATAAAATAAAATTAAAACAAAGAGAAAGAACCAAAGCTAATCAAAAATATGTAAGATTGGAACATGAGCAAAAAGTAAAAGAATTTAAAAAACTTAATCCGAATAAAGAACTTGTTAAAAGAATGATTTTTATTGATGGAGAATATAAAACAATAGAAATATGTCAATTACTTGAAGATAATATTTGTAATAAAGATAGAATAAGAAATGAAAATAAATGGAAAAAAATAAATGAGTGGAAAGAAAAAATGCAAAAAGCTGGTATAAAAGCTAAACCAAGAAGATATTTTAAATCACCAACAGATTTATCTATACATACTCACTCTAAATGCAAAGTACCTGCGTTTGCTAAAAGAAAAGGAGAATAAAAATGATAAAACCTAAACTTACTAAATGTAGTGTTTGCTTAAAAAAATTTAAAACTAGAATATTCTTTGAGGGTGTTTTAGGTTTAATACCAGTAGCACTACATATAAAATGTTATAACAAATTAATGAAAAAAGATGAGTTAATTTTAAAAGATTATAATGAAGATTAGTAATCATCAATTAAAAGAAGTAAGTAATATATCTTATTATTTATATTTTTTATTTTATAAAAAAGAATTAATTTATATAGGACAGACTAATAATATAAATAAAAGACTCGTAGATCATAAAAGAAAAGATAATTTTCACACAGGAACTAATCAAAAAATATTTGACAGATATTATGCTATCTCTAGTCCAAGTGAACGAATAACAAAAAGGTGGGAAAAAATACTTATTAAAAAATTGAAACCTAAATATAATATAGGACATGATAAAGATGCAAGATATAAAAAGGTATGGATAAAAAGAAAATGGTCAGATGAAAGAATAAAGAAATATAAACATTTTAGATTAAGAAATATGGAAAGTATTTGTGATAGTAAACAGGGGTATTATAAATTAATGAATAAAAGATAATCAAGGTGGTATTTTATGCAAGATGAATTTAATTTTAAAACTCATTGGACACAACTTAACATAAAGGAAGATATGAGTAAAGATAAATATCCACATAAAGCAGGGCATAGAGGTCATAGAAACTCAATAGTAAGTGCTAATCATACTAATAAAATATTATCTAGAACAAAAAAACAAATACTGATTGAGTTATATAAACACCCCAAAGGATTAACTGGTTCTGAATTATCAGATTTAACAGGAATAACTATTCTTACAATTAGACCTAGAACTTCTGAACTTAAATTATTAAACTTAATTATTGATACAGAAAAAAATAAAAATAATGATGGGGGAAAACCTGAATCAATATATAAGTTAAGATCAGAAATTCTATTAAAGGAGTTTAATATAGATGTATCAGAATATAAATCCAATCAGAAGTAGAAAACATTTAATGTTTATTGCTTCACAACCTTGTTTAATTTGCAGGAGGGAAGATGTTCAAGCCGCACATATAAGATTTTCTGGTGCAGGAATGGGAATGAAACCTTGTGACATATTTACAACACCTCTTTGCATAGAACATCATAGAGAACAACATACAAAAAATGAAAAGATGTTTTGGATTTTATATGCTATAAACCCAATTGCAAGGGCTATGGCTTTTGCACTTGAATCGCCTGATAAAAAGATTAGAGAGAGAGTTTATGAACATTTTAAAGAAGATAAATTTAGGAAGTTTTTCCAAATATAAATTATGGATATTAGTTCTTATTTTTGCCTTTATTCAAACAACATTAAGTCAAGATATGGACAATAAAATTAAAACTAAAAAACCTGACTTTGTTTATAATAATTCTAAAGAGTTTATTGAATCGCTTAATGAGTGTATTCAATGGATAGAGAAAGATACAACAAAATGGCAAAATATTCCACGTGAAATAATAATAGCACAAGCAATAATTGAAAGCGATTATGGTACTAGCAGATTTGCTATGGAGGGGAATAATCTTTTTGGAGTAATGACTTTTAATTTAGAATTACCACACTTAAAACCACAACAAAATAAAAATTCAAAATTTGGTGCAAAAATATATCAAAATAAATGTGAATCTGTCAAGGATTATATTAAAGTTTTAAATAATAGTTCTGCTTTTGAAACATTTAGAGAGTTAAGATTTAAAATGTTAAAAGAAAACAATTTAGATGTTTTAACATTAGTAGAAACTTTAAATAAATATGCAACCAATCCCAATTATATTAAGTTATTAAGCAATACAATTAAATCTTTAAGAAAGGAGAACTAAATGAATGACGATCTAGTGTTACTTTATGGAAAAACAAAATTACCAGCAAATGATTGTAAAATAATTTTTAAAGATAAATTTAAAAAAGAACATATAGTTGAAATATCAAGACTTATTCAAGTATTTAATAATAATATATGGAATAATAAAAAAAGTGTTAAATGAAAGAATATCAAATACAAATTAAATTAATTAATTATTTAAAAAGTAAAAAACTTTCAAAATTAAGATTTTTTCATATCCCAAATCAAGGTGTTAGATCAATAAAATATAAAATGTTATTGGCTCAAATGGGAATGAAATCTGGTTGTCCTGATTTGATCCTAGAGTTCAAGGGAGGGAAAATGGTTTATATAGAATTAAAGACTCAAAAAGGATCATTAAGTAAAAGTCAAAAATTATGGCAAAATGTGTCTAATGCCTTAAAAACACCACATTATATTTTGAAAGGGGAAATTAATGATTTATTTATTGAATTAAATAATATAATAATAAAACATTACGAAGCATAACAACTATAACTAGAAATGGAGCAAAAATGGAAAAAGAAACAAATAAATTTCACGCATTACAATTATTTACAGATACATTTAGTGCTGAAACTGTTCATTTAACAAACGAAGCAGTAGGAATATATATAAGATTACTTTCTTTTGCTTGGACTAAAAATGCCAAACCTTTTAAAACAGAATCAGCATATAGAATATGTCAATGTAGAGATGATAATTGTTGTATAAATGTTTATGAAGTTTTAGAAGAATTTTTTATTCTACAATCCGAAAATAAAGAGGATAGAAATAAAAACACTTGGACACATAAAAGATTAGTTCAAGAACATAAATATTTAACAGATAAATATAATAAAAAGTCTGAATCTGGTAAAAAAGGTGCAGAAAAAAGATGGAATATTTCTGCCAATGGCAAAAGTATGGCTCCTATACCTATACCTAGTCCTATACCTAATAAGAATACTAATAAGGTTAAAAATAAAGAAGAAAAACCCTTTGATATTTTTTGGTCTAGTATAACTATTAAAAAAGGTTCTAAACACCGATCTATGAAGCTGTATGAAGCATTATGTGGTACTTTAGAACCACAAGAGGTTGCTAATTCTTTTAATAGAATGGTTGATGATATAAAAGATAAACAATTTGTTCCTTATGTGGCTACTTGGATAAATCAAAGAAGATTTGAAGATGAAGATACCAATAAACCTGATATTAATAATATAATAACTAGATTATGTAAATTGGGCTATAACCATGTTGGTAATGTAGGTAATTTTGAAAAATTTAGAAAAAATAATAAATTTTATAAAATTAATAGATTAGACAAAGATTATAAAATTATAGAAGATTCTAATTAATTATTTTTCTATTATATAACCTACAAAATCTGAAAATTTAAAAAATAATTTTGGATTGTATTTTTCTATTAATTTATAATTGATTGGTCTTTGAATACCTTGTAAACTTAATTCTTTTTCAATTATATCTTTATAGTCAGTTGATTTTACTTTTTCAGCTAGTGTAAGTCTGTAATTAATTGTACCAATATAACCACCAATACTTTCAAGTTTATCAAAAATTATTATAGCACCACCTATATTTAATTTCTCATATAATTGGTCCAATAAATCAATTCTGTATTTAGGTTCAACAAACATAAGAGTTAAAAAAGCTATACATAAATCATATTGTTTATAATTATATTCTTTTATGTCTTCATTAACTACTTGACCATAATCACAATTATATAAATCAAACATTTCTTTACTTTTTTCTAAACCTACAAAAGTACAATTTCTTTCTTTTAAAATACTTTTTAGAGCATTACCTATATTACCAGTTGATGCACCTAAATCATAAACCAATCCATTTGTTGGAACATAATGTCTGGCTATATGTATAATGGCATTTGTTGCTAAATCATACCAAGGTAATTGTTCTCTTACATGATTATCAAAATTGTTTGCTACTTCTTTATTTTCAAATGTCCAAATTTTAGGTACTTTCATTAAAAACCTCTTTTTTTAAAGTTAATACAATATTTTTCATCATATTAGGAGGAACACTTCTGCCTAACCTTTCACATTTATCTCTGTAACTACCTAATAATTTATAATCTTGTGGAAAAGAACAAATATCTTTTAATTCTCCAATACTCATGTGTCTATTTTCAAATGGGTGCATAACACAAGCACCAGAACCATAGGTAGCTGTTATAGTATAGCTAGGTCTTAATAAATGATTTCTTTTTAAATTAAAAAAAGTTTTTTGAGGTTGTTCTCCTTGTTTTAAATTATTTAAGTAAGGTAAGTAACTTGGAGATAATTTTTTTGCTTCATCTTCAATAGGATAATTTCTATCATAAACATCTTTTACTATTAATCTTTTTTGTTTTTTAGGAAAAACTGGTTGTTTATCCAAGTCCTTTCTTACACCAATAATAAAAACTCTTTTTCTCATTTGTGGAACACCTAAATATGATGCGTCTAATAAAGATGCTTTTACATTATAATTTAATTTTTTAAATTCTCTTAAAAATAAATTAAAATAACCTTTAGATTTACCCATAATTAAACCTCTTACATTTTCTGCTATAAATATTTTTGGTTGTATATGTTTTATCATTCTAATATATTCATAAAATAAATCGTCAGTCCTTTGTGATTTATCCGAATAAGATTTAATTTTACCCCAACCTTTTTCTCTTTTACCAGCACTAGAAAAAGATGCACATGGAGGGGAACCATCTAAAAAATCTAATTCTCCTTGTTTTAATTTAATTATATCTAAAATTTCAGTAGGTTGAATTTTTCTTATATCTCTAGTGTCCATATATGTATGTGGAAAATTAGCAGTATAAGTTTCTGATGCTTTAAGTATAAATTCATTAGCATAAATAATTTTTACACCAGCTAAAGTATAACCAAGAGATGAACCACCACAACCAGAAAAAAAAGATATACCTTTTCTCATTTATAATATTTTTGTTGCTACTAACCAACCATATATATTAATTATACAAAAATGACCTACTAATAAAGTAGGCCAAACTAATTTTCTTCTACAATGAGCATATAAAGCAGTTAAACTTCCTAAAAAATATAGAGGATATATATATCTCATATCAGGGTTGGTTGCTGTAATAGCAAGTTTTACACTACCAGTTACAACTAAAAGAAAACTAAATAACTCAAAATAAAAAGCAATTTTATCAGAGTTATATGATGACGACCAAAATAATTTAATTTTTTCTATATAATTTTTTAGTATTTTATTAATCCCATTCATATTGACATTTAGGACAAATTTTAGTTGTCTTTAGTTCTGAATCTATTTCAGCAAAATCTTCATCTTGATCTTTATCATCTGTACTTTTAAAAATACTTTCTAATTCTACTGGTTCAAAACCTAATGGATCAATATTATAATCTGTTTTTAATAAACTTTGTATTTCATAATTTAATAAATCACTATCCCAATTTGCGTCTTGATTTAATCTATTATCAGCTATTCTATATGCTTTAGCTTGATTTTCATTTAGTTCAGCTATCTGAACTGGAACTTTTTCTAAACCTAATTTCTTTGCGGCTTCAAATCTTGTATGACCAACTATAATTGTAAAATTTTTATCTACGACTATCGGTTGTTGAAATCCAAACTCTTTTATGCTAGAAGCAACTTTGTCTATGTTTAAATTTTTTCTAGGATTATTAATATATGGTAAAAGTTTATTAGTTTCTATTAACTGTATTTGCATAATAATTTAGTAAACAATTTTTTATGAAAGATCAAGACAAAAAAACAGAAATAGTTCCACAACAAAGACATGAATTAACTTCACAAGGTAAGAAATATACAACTGTTGTGATGGTTAATGTAAGAGAGTGTGGACTTGATTATATGTTTCATAAGCATTTAATTGTTGATTATCAACATAAAGCAGGAATAAAATTTAGACAAATATTTGAAAGTAGTGCTATTGGGGGAATGAAAGGGAGGGATTTAAGTCTTTTTATAACAGGTGGTGCTAAAGATAAAGTTTCTTATGGTGCTTTACATAACATTCAGCAACTTGTTGAGATTCATAAAGTATTAGGAAATAAAGGTTTTGAGATAGCAAGTTATATTTGCGGACAAGATTATTCATTAAAACAAACTAGAAACATTTTACATATTGACCAAAGATATATGGGAAGTAGATTAAGAGAAGTTTTAGATGATCTTTCTATTCATTTTGGATATTATAAACAAAAATTTTATTGATTTATGTGTACACCTATGATAAGGGATAAAACAGAATGAGATAAATGACAAAAAAAAACCCCACCACCAAATTAATGATGATGGGGTATAGAGAGATTAACTAACTTTTTTTAGTTTTTCTGGTTGTAAATCTTGAATGAAATTTACACCAGCTTGTGCCAAAGCACTAGCTTTAAAGATAGTTTCTGGTTTTGCCTTAATTCTATCTTTCCAGATTTTTAAGTATTGAATTGCATGAGGTGTTGGTTCCATTGTTATACCTAACATACAACATTGAATACAAGCACCAAGTTCAGCAACTAATTCTTCAAAGGCATATTTCTCTTGTGAGTCAAAGTTTTCAAAGTATTTAGTTTTATACTTTTCAGTTCTATCACATCTTGATTTATGACCAGTCCAATGCGTTAGTTCATGGAGTAATGTAGCATAAAAGTTTTGAGTAGCAGATGAACTTTCATTACCATTAAATAGGTCTTTAGATACCATGCCAATATAATCTTGGCTAGGTACATAATAACAACTATTTTTTAGAAATAAAGTTTCTGATGAGTATTTGATTTTAGCACCAGTATTTTTTACATACTGTTCTATATCAAGTAAAGTTTCAGAACCTTCTGCTTGAACTTCTTTGTAATCTTCTAATCCAGTAGTTTGGTCTAGATTAAAAACAAAATAACTTTTCATTAAGTTATATTGAACTTTAACTGCACCATCTGATGTATCAGGAGTTTCATTAGTTCTAGCATTTCTGTATAACGCAGGTTGCATATAAATAACTTGAGTACCTTTTGCACCCTTATTTATTTTACCACCTTTTGATCTAATTTGGTTAAATGTACCAAATGTATCAGAAGTAAAACCAGATTCCTCTTTAGCAATCCATAGAGCAATAGTGTTGATGCCTCTATAATGTCTGCCTAAAAGATTTTTAGGCATTCCTAGAGAAGCCCAAGGTTTTAACCAGTTTTTACCATGTTTGTCTATATTGCTAATTACTTTATTAACAATATTTTCCATCATTGTTTGTTTGTTTGACATGTTATCTCCTATTTTTAGTTATGATTTATTGTTAAATAAATCTCTAAAGGGTTTAATTAAAAACCCCTTAAAGTTTTATTTACTTCTTAAATTATTTAGATATTTAAAGGCATCATTTACATTTTTAAAGTTTTGACCAAATACAACATATTCAAAATCTAAAGAACCATCTTTGTACTTATAAATTTCAATATTGCCTTTTTGATCATCTGTAACATTAAAGAATCTTTCATCTTTAATTTGAACCAAATAAGTAATATGTTCAAAAGGTTCAGTTTTCAAATATGCTTTTTTAAATAAAAAGTTATTTGTATTTGTATTTGTATTTAGATTGTTTGTCATTTGCTCTCCTATTTTAGTTATGATTTATTAGAAATAAATCTTAAAAGGGATTAAATTAATAATCCCCTTTAGGTTTTATTTATAAATCTATTCTTTTAGATTCAATAATATTTTGGATTTTTAAATATGCTTTTTTAGAAAATCCGCCAATATGCCAATAAGTAATATCTTGAAGAGATTTGCCTTTTTCTCCAAGATAAGCCTTACCATCTTTATAATTATAGATAGTAGCTATTGTTCCATCAGAAAATTTAAAACCCCATTCAACATCAGTTTTATTATCTTCTGCTGTAATATGTGGATTTCCTAAATGATGAACAAGATTACCATAAGATGATTCTATTCGACCTTGTAAACATGTTCCATTTGTTTTAGTTGTTTTTTTCATTTGCTCTCCTGTTTTAGTTAATGATTTACCTTTATGATAAATCTCAAAACCCTAATAAAATGCAAAGGGTTTTAAGTTTTATATAAAATAACTTAAAGTGTGTTTGTTATAGCCAATTCTCTATAACTAGATTGTGTTTACTCGGTAATGCTAACCGATAAAGATTTATTACAAAATATTTAATGTTCTAATTAAAAAGCTACTTAATAAAATAGTTATTTTTTGTTATGTTTTAAAGTCTTTAAAAATATAAACTAGACTTTTTTTCTTTTTCTTAATATTAATTATATAGATTTTAAAAGAGAAATACAGCTAAATAAGAGTTTTTATTGGTTTTTATTAATTTTTATTAGTTAAATAACCCTTTAAAATCAAGGCTTTTTAACAATAACTCATAGAGATTAATTAATTTCGTAATAAAAGTTAGTTTTTACTATGATTTTGTATTAAAAACCATTATGTAGCAATAATAATGAATTTTTTTCGGTTATAAAAAAGGAATGATTAAACGAATATTATTATTGATAAACCATTTATCTTCTAAACTACAAGTTTGGAGTTGGCAAAAGTTATGGTGTGATAGAAAAAAAGGTTATGGATACAGAAAATAATGATGTGGGCAGACCTCCTTATCTTAAAAAAGAAGAAGATGCTAAATTAGTTGAAGCATTAGCAATAGCTGGAGTAACACAAACTTTAATAGCACAGATAGTTAAAATAAGTGAACCTACTTTAAGAAAAAATTTTAGAAAAGAATTAGATACAAGTAAGGCTAGAGCAAATGCAATTATATCACAAGCCTTGTTTAAAAAAGCAAAAGATGGTAATGTGGTTGCACAGATATTCTGGTTAAAGACACAAGCAGGTTGGAAAGAAAAAAATTATCATGAACTTACAGGAAAAGACGGAGATCAATTATTCGGAGAGGAAAGACAGCTTATTGAAATCCGAAAGGTATTTGACGAGATTAACTTCGCCAAACCAGAAAATATTATTGAAGCACCTGAATTGGTGCAAGATAGCGAGAGAGAAACAGATAACTCCTAAAGGAGATTGGAATGTTTGGTTAATCCTAGCTGGTAGAGGTTGGGGTAAGACTAGAACAGGCGCACAAGATGTTGCATTTTATGGATTGACTAGACCTAACTCTAGAATAGCAATCGTAACTCCAACATTTGGAGATGGTAGAGATACCTGTGTTGAGGGTGTATCTGGTTTATTAGGTTGCATTGATAGAGATAATATTGAGAACTGGAACAGAAGTATTGGAGAATTAATTTTAAAGAATGGAACTATCTATAGAACTTTTTCTGCTGAACAACCTGATAGATTAAGAGGTCCACAATTTCATAGAGCATGGTGTGATGAGTTAGGAAGTTGGAAAAACCCAGAAGCATGGGATCAATTATTATTTGGATTAAGACTTGGTGACAAGCCACAAGCAGTAATAACAACAACACCAAAGCCAACAGATTTAATAAAAGAATTAGTAATTAGTAAAGATTCTCTTGTAACGAGAGGTAGCACCTTTGAAAATAAGGATAATCTTGCAGAGTCCGCAGTTAAAAAGTTAAAAGAAAAATATGAAGGAACTCGGCTGGGCAGACAAGAATTATTCGCTGAAATTTTAGAAGATGTTGAGGGTGCTTTATGGAATCGTAATATGATTAGTAAAGCACTCATTAAAACAACAGACATACTACCAAACTTTACAAGAACAGTAGTTGCTATTGATCCAGCAGTTACTAGCAATAAGCATTCAGATGAAACTGGAATAGTTGTTTGTGCTAAAGGTACAGATGAAAAATTTTATGTCCTTGATGATGTGACTGGAAGATATACACCTGATCAATGGGCAAAGATGGCAGTTGAAACTTATTATAAATATGATGCAGATAAAATTATAGCCGAAGTAAATAATGGTGGAGATTTAGTTGAAAGAGTGATAAGGACTGTAGATAACAATATAAGTTATGGAAGTGTAAGAGCAACCAAAGGAAAATATTTAAGAGCAGAACCAATATCAGCATTAT
>Ga0209709_10003968_pt1 | contig 12073 bp, 11 predicted proteins | sample ArcticOcean_MG_C_2_FD_187435 | JGI IMG/M metagenome (GOLD analysis project Ga0209709, IMG submission 187435) | Marine microbial communities from western Arctic Ocean - ArcticOcean_MG_CB4_136 (SPAdes) (version 2) | ecosystem: Environmental > Aquatic > Marine > Oceanic | place: Arctic Ocean... | reverse complement strand
TAAAGTAATTTTACCTTTTTCATTTTGTGGATTAATTTTATTACATAAATTAATTAAATCTTCTACTTTTAAAGTTGGTCCACATTTAATTCCAATTGGATTCTTAACTCCTCTACAGTACTCAACGTGTCCACCATCTAATTGTCTTGTTCTATCACCTATCCAAACAAAATGAGCTGACGTATCGTGGTATTCGCCAGTTGTAGAGTCAACCCTTGTCATGGCTTGTTCAAATGGCAGTAATAGTGCCTCATGAGAAGTCCAGAAATTTACTGTTTTCAACCTTCTATTAAAATCAGAATTAATACCACACGCTTCCATAAAAGCTAATGCATCTGCAATTTTATCTTCAAGTTCTTTAAATTTTTTTGCTTCAGGACTTTTTTTAATAAATCCTAAATTCCAAGTATGAACCATTTTCAAATCAGCAAATCCTCCATGAGAGAAAGCTCTTAAGAGATTTAAAGTTGAGGCTGATTGAGAATAAGCTTTAAACAATCTTTTTGGATCTGGATTTCTTGCTTTCTCATTAAATTCTATACCATTAATATTGTCACCTAAATAACTAGGTAACTCTATTTCACCTTGTTTTTCAGTTGGTGAACTTCTTGGTTTAGAAAATTGTCCAGCAATTCTACCTAGTTTTATAACGGGTAATGATGCTGAGTATGTTAGCACTAATGACATTTGTAAAATCAATTTGAAAGTGTCCCTAATATTATCCGGATGAAATTCTGCAAAACTTTCGGCACAGTCACCACCCTGCAATAAGAATGCTTTTCCATCAACTACATCAGCTAACTGTTCCTTTAAATGTCTAGTTTCTCCAGCAAAAACTAATGGTGGGAAATCTTTAATTTTTTTAAGGACAGAATCTAACTCTTGTTTATTTGGATATTCCGGGATGTGCTTGACGGGATAATTTTTCCAGCTATTTATTTTCCAATTTTTCATATTCAACCTAGGAGTGTTCTACCAGAGTTTGGTAATTATTCAACAGTAACAGATTTAGCCAAATTTCTTGGCTTATCTATGTCATAACCTTTTTTTAATGCAGTGTAGTAAGCTAATTTTTGCATAGGTATCGTTAACAAAAATGGAAACAAATCATTATTAGTATTTTCTACTTCAATAGTTTCCCAAATATTTTCAGAAACAACTTCGTCTTTACTTTTATTAGTAATTAATAAAACCTTTGCACCTCTCGCTATTACTTCTTGCATATTAGAAATTATTTTTGAGTAGTGATTGTCTCTTGGGGCTAAAACAACAACTGGCATTCCACTTTCTATTAGTGCTAAAGGACCATGTTTCATTTCACCTGCAGGATATCCTTCAGCATGAGTATAAGAAAGTTCTTTAAGTTTTAAAGCACCTTCTAAAGCTATTGGGTATGACATACCCCTACCAAGAAACATTGAACCTTTTACTTCAGCAAATGTATTTGCCGCAGATTGAATCTTACTTTCATTTAATAAAGTTTCTTCGACTAGTTTAGGAAGCTGTTTTAAATCTTTAATCTTATTAATATAATCTTTCTTTTTAATATCTTTCTTTAAAAAAGAAATTTTTAAAGCCATTATATAAAGTACAAGTAACTGTCCAAGAAAGGCTTTTGTTGAGGCAACACCTATTTCAGGTCCACAGTGAATGGGTAAAATAAAATTTGATTCTCTTGCAATAGAACTTTCGATTATATTAACAATACATGCAGTTTTCATCTTATTTTTGTTACATAAATCTAAAGCAGCATAAGTGTCTGCTGTTTCTCCAGATTGTGAAACAAATATATATAAAGAATCTTTTTTAAATCTATTATTTCGATATCTAAACTCTGAAGCAACATCAACACTTACATTTAAAGTTGTTAATTCTTCAAACCAATATTTTGCTGTTAAACAGGAATTATAAGCTGTTCCACATCCTATTAGAATTATTGAATTAATTTTATCTAACTTCCATGGAAAATTATAAATATTAATATCATTATTAAGATTATCAATATATTCTTTAACACAATTTTTTAAAGTTATTGGCTGTTCTTCAATTTCTTTTGCCATAAAATGTTTGAAGTCACCCTTGTCATAATTCACTTCGTTTGATGATAATTTTAAAACTTTTTTATTTACTTTGGTTCCATTTTCATCAAAAAATTCAACTTGATTTTTTTTAATGATACAAAACTCACCATCACCTAAATAAGATATTTTATTAGTCATAGATTTTAAAGCATAAGAATCTGAACCTAAATAATTTTCATTTGGTCCATAACCAACCGCAAGTGGTGAACCTCTTCTAGCTCCTACAATTAAATCTGGCTGATCTTTAAATATAATTCCTAAGGCAAAACTACCATGAAGCTGTTTAAGCATTTTTAAAATTGAATCTTTTAAATTATTTTTTTTTAAATATTCTGTAATTAAATGAACAATCACTTCCGTATCTGTTTGAGATTTAAATTTATGTCCCTTACCAATTAAAAATTTTTTCAAAATTGTTGAATTTTCTATAATTCCATTATGAACTACTGAAACACTTTTGGATGAATGTGGATGTGCATTTATTGCGTTTGGCACACCATGTGTAGCCCATCTAACATGGCCAATTCCAACGGACCCTGAAATATCTTTAAGTAGTGGATTTTTTTCTAAATTATCAACCCTACCTTCTGATTTAATTTCATTAATCAGTCCATTAGACAAAGTAGCTATACCTGCAGAATCATATCCTCTATATTCTAACTTTCTTAAAGAACTAATTATAGATGAAGAAACTGGTTTGTTGCTAACTATACCAATAATTCCACACATAAATTATTTTATCTTTCTTTTATAGTTGGAAACCTCAACTTGCGGAGAGCGTGTTAATGACAAAGATTTTTTTTTTACGTTTCTTGTTATAACAGACCCAGCTCCAATAATACTATTTTCATTTATTGTCACGGGAGCTACTAAAGATGAATTTGATCCTATAAAAACATTATTTTTAATTTTAGTTTTATTTTTTTTAATTCCATTATAATTACAAGTTATTGTTCCTGCACCTATATTGACAGACTTACCAATTTCACTATCTCCGATATAAGACAGATGATTTACTTTCGATTTTTTCCCTATTATACTTTTTTTAATTTCAACAAAATTACCAACTCTTGAACCTTCATTTAAAACTGTGCCAGGTCTTATTCTGGCATAAGGACCAATCGTTACTTTGCTCTCTATTTTACAATTCTCCAAGTGTGAAAATGAATTAATTGTAACATCATTGCTAATTTTAACTTTTGGACCTATCACAACATAAGGTTCGATAACTACATTTTTTCCAATTTTAGTGTCTTCAGAGAAAAATATTGTCTCTGGACCAATCATCTTAACTCCAGTTTTTATAAATCTATTTCTAAGTTTATTTTGAATTTTTTGTGATTTTATTTGTTTCATCTAGAAAAATCTTTATAGTAAGAATTAGGTTATCTTAATTCACAAATTATTTCCTAAAAATACTTTACAGAATGAGTCAAAAATATACAATTTTATTTGATCTAGACGGAACTTTGGTTGATACAGCTCCTGATCTAATGAATGCCCACAATCATGTGATGAAAAAATATGGTTATCCTACAAAATCAACTGAAGAAATTAGAAACTTAGTTGGCCAAGGTGCAGGAGCACTAATTGGAAGATCTATATGGGGTCAAGCAAAAAAGGAATTTCATAGCGTTGAAGATAAAAAAGTTAAAGATCAAATGTCAAAAGACTTTATTAATTTTTATGGAAAAAATATTTTAAATAAAAGCACTCTCATTAATGGTGTAAAAAAATTTTTAAGATGGTGTAAAGAACAAAATATTTCGATGGCTGTTTGCACTAATAAACAAGAGCACTTAGCTGTAGATCTTTTAAAAAAAATTGGAATTTATGATTATTTTGAATATGTTGCTGGTTCTAATACTTTTAATTATTGTAAACCAGATCCAAGACATTTGACAAGTATAATTGAAATACTTAGTGGTAATATAAAAGAGTCATTAATGATTGGAGATAGTGAAACTGATGCTAATGCTGCTAAAGCTGCATCTATACCTGTAATTTTATTAGAAAATGGCTATACGGAAAAAAATACTAATGAAATTTATCACGATCATTTAATAAAAGATTTCATAGGTGTTGAAAAAATCATTTCTAAGTATTTAAAAGATTGATTAAATTTTTTTTCTTATTATTAATTAGATAAAAAAATTATGGAGTTATTTTGATTTCACATAAAGTAAAAGTTTACCCATCAAAAATTGACTTACCCAAAAAAAAACAATTAGCATGGAAAATTGCAGAGATTGCATCTGATAATGCTAAATTAGATAAAAATTCAATTGAGATGGTTATTAATAGAATAATTGATAATGCTTCAGTAGCTATTGCTTCTTTAAATAGAAAAGCAGTTATCTCATCAAGAGAAATGGCTTTAAAACATCCAAGAAAAAATGGCGCAGCTTTATTTGGAATAGACTCAAAGCAAAAATTTGATTGTGAATGGGCAGCTTGGTCAAATGGAACAGCAGTTAGAGAACTTGATTTTCATGATACATTTTTGGCTGCTGACTACAGTCATCCTGGTGATAATATTCCACCTCTTTTAAGTGTTGCTCAACAAAATAAAAAAAGTGGATTAGACCTCTTAAAAGGAATCATTACTGCTTATGAGGTTCAGGTGAATTTAGTAAAAAGTATTTGTCTTCATAAACATAGAGTTGATCACATTGCCCATCTAGGTCCTAGTGTTGCAGCTGGTTTAGGAACAATGTTAAAATTAAATACAAAAACAATCTATCAAGCTATTCAACAAGCCTTACATACGACTATATCTACAAGACAATCTAGAAAAGGTGAAATCTCCAGCTGGAAAGCTTTTGCTCCAGCACATGCGGGCAAACTTGCAATTGAAGCTGTCGATAGGGCTATGCGCGGTGAAGGATCTCCAAGTCCTATTTATGAAGGTGAAGATAGTGTAATTTCAAGAATATTAGATGGAAAAAAAGCTTTGTACAATGTGCCTCTACCAAAAAAAAATGAGTGTAAAAAAGCTATTCTAGAAACTTATACCAAAGAATACTCTGCAGAATATCAGGCACAAGCACTTATTGATATTGCAAAAAAATTAAATAAAAAAATATCTAATCTTAATCAAATTAAAAAAATTGATTTATATACAAGCCACCATACACATTATGTAATTGGAACTGGAGCAAATGATCCTCAAAAAATGAATCCAAATGCTAGTAGAGAAACATTAGATCACTCAATTATGTATATTTTTGCTGTAGCATTAGAAGATGCTGATTGGCATCACGTTAAATCGTATACTAAGAAAAGAGCTAATAAAAAAAGTACTATTAAAATCTGGAAGTCAATTGTAACTCATGAGGATAAAAGATGGACTAAAAAATATCATGATCCCAATCCAAAAAATAAGTCATTTGGTGGTAAAGTTATTGTTACAATGAACAATGGTAAAAGGATAGTAGAACAGCTTGATAGAGCAGATGCCCATCCTTACGGAGCTCGTCCATTTAAAAGACAAAACTATATTCAAAAATTTTTAACTCTTACCGATGATATTTTAGATAAAAAAGAAAGTTTACGTTTTTTAGAAACTGTCCAAAATCTAAAAAATTTAAAATCTGGTGAACTGAATAAGTTAAATATACAAGTAAAAAGAAATCAAATAAAAAAAAATACAAAAAAAGGAATTTTTTAGTGCACTTTATAGATAAAGAGCCTGGTCAAAAAAGAATAGACTTTGTAAATAAATTAAAAACAAATAAAATTCTAAGGGTTCCAGGAGCATATAATCCATTAACTGCAAAATTAATTGAAGAAATTGGTTATGACGCAGTTTATGTCTCGGGTGGTGTAATGGCAAATGACTTAGGTTTTCCAGATATAGGTTTAACAACCTTGCAAGATGTGAGCACAAGATCTTACTTAATTTCAAGAGTTACTAATTTACCAACTATAGTTGATATTGACACAGGATTTAAATCTTGCAAAGAAACTATTGAAACTTTTGAAGAATTTGGAATTACTGCTGTGCATTTAGAAGATCAAATAGAACGAAAAAGATGTGGTCACCTGGAAAACAAAGAATTAATTTCAACAGAAGCAATGGTTAATAAAATTAAAGATTGTGTTGCTGCAAAGAAAGATGAAAACTTTAAAATTATAGCAAGATCAGATGCAAAAGGAGTTGAAGGAATAGATAAAATGATTGTTAGGTGTAAGGCATATATTGATGCTGGTGCAGAAATAATTTTTCCAGAAGCTCTTCAAAATGAAAAAGATTTTGAAAAGGTTAGAAAAGAGCTACCTTGTTATTTATTAGCAAATATGACTGAATTTGGTAAATCTAAACTATTTAACTACAAGGAATTAGAAAACTTTGGTTATAATATTGTAATATACCCAGTAACTACTCAACGATTAGCTATGAAAAATGTTGAAGATGGCCTTAGGGACATTTATGTGAATGGACACCAGAATAATATTATTGATAAAATGCAAACTAGAAAAAGATTATACGAGTTAGTTGAATATGAAAAATATAACTCACTCGATGAAAAAATTTATAATTTTAGTACTGAAGGACATGAATGATGCAAGATGATATTAAAAAAGGTTTATTGGGAATTGTAGTTGACGAAACTGAAGTTTCTAAGGTAATGCCAGAAATTAATTCTCTAACATATAGAGGTTATGCTGCACAAGATTTATGTGCAAGGTGTAAATTTGAAGAAGTAGCATATTTAATTTTAAATAAAGATCTTCCTAATAAAAAACAACTTAAAGATTTTGAAAAAATAGAAAAAAAAGAAAGAACCCTATCAAAAAGTTTAATCAATATATTGAAACAAATGCCAAAAAAATCACACCCAATGGATGTTGCTAGAACAGCAGTAAGCGTAATGGGTCTTGAAGATAAAGAAACAGGAAATAATTCTCCAAAAGCAAATATGAGCAAAGCTATGAGAATTTTTTCAAAAACTCCAACAGCATTAGCTGCTTTTTATAGATTAAGAAAAGGTAAAAAAATAATTTCACCTAAAAAAAATTTAAGTTTTGCTGAAAACTTTTTTTATATGTGCTTTGGAAAAATTCCAAATAAGGAAATAGTTAAAGCTTTTGATGTCTCTTTAATTTTATATGCTGAACACAGCTTTAATGTTTCAACATTTGCAGCTAGAACGATTACAAGCAGTCTATCAGATATCCATGGAGCAATTACTGGAGCTATAGCAAGCTTAAAAGGTCCGTTACATGGTGGAGCTAATGAAGAAGTAATGCACATGATGAAAAAAATTAAAAAACCAGAAAATGCATTAAAATGGATTAACAATGCATTAGATAAAAAAGATGTAGTAATGGGTTTTGGTCACAGAGTTTATAAAAGTGGAGACTCAAGAGTGCCAACTATGTGCGAATATTTTAAAAAAGTGGCTAAGATTAAAAAAGATAAAACTTATGAAAAAATATACAGTATTGTTGAGAAAGTTATGATTGAAAGAAAAAATATTCACCCAAATGTCGACTACCCTACTGGACCAACTTATCATTTAATGGGATTTGATACAGATTTCTTTACACCGATTTTTGTAATATCTAGAATTACTGGTTGGTCAGCACATATTATGGAACAGCATGCAGCAAATAAACTAATTAGACCTTTAGCTAGTTATAAGGGTAACAAACACAGACAGGTTGTTCAGTTAAATCAAAGATAATTGATTTATAAACCTTACCCAATGTCAGTATATAAATTATTTAAGTTTATTTTTTATCCCAGTTTATTAATAATTTTTTTTTTTAATATTTTTACATTCTCTTTTGCTGAAATAATTATTTTGAGTTCTTGCGATAATAAAAAAGATACATTTCTAAAAAATGAGTACATATTAGATTTAGAAAAATCTTTAATGACAAGAAACTTTATTTATGACCGCAAAACATATAAAAAACATAGAATAACTGACATTAAAACAAAACAAAAAAATTCAATTACAAGATTTATATATAAAGAAAATAATTTTATTTTATCTGATAAAATAGGCTATCCACAATTTTATACTCAATTATTTTTTGAAAAAAATAGTTTAGTTGTTAAGTTAAAAACCGTGATTAATAAAGAGGCTGGAATTTCGATTTTATCTAAATGTAAGAAAATTGAAAATTTTGATAAAAAAACCTAAGAATAAATCATCTAAAATTTGAAAAGGTTATTTTAAAAATACCTTTTCTATCAACAGACACATAGATATTTCCTTCCATATCTTCATATAATTCATTTTTAGAATTGGTCACAAAGTGTCTTAATTTCATTTCATCTCCAAGATAAATCTTTTCGATTGAGTGAACCTTGTTGGAGTCATTATTTAATAAAAATATTAATAATGATTTTCCTGGCCGTAAATGATTTCCATATAAAGAAAGGGCCATTAAACATTTTTTATTATAATATTTAGTTAAAACACTGGGGCAAACATTAACAGAAGATATTCCAACTGATGGAACTAATGCAAAAAGAGGTTCTGTAAAATTTTTATTTTCATGGCTATTATTGTAAGATTTGCCATTATCCTCATCCATATATCTAGTGCCATAAGAGACTACAGGCCAGCCATAATTATTTTTTTGATTAATTAAATTTAATTCGTCTCCACCTTTTGGACCATGTTCAACTGAAAAAATTTTATTATCTATTGTTGTTAAACCTTGAGGATTTCTATGACCTTTCGAAAAAATTTCAAACTTAAGTGATGATTCAATAAGGTTTTTTTTTTTAATTTTAATTATTTTTCCAAATATTGAATTATCGTCCTGAGCAAGATTATCAATAAATTGAGAATTTCGTGTTGGTGTACCAATGCTTAAATAAACATAATCTTCTAAGTGAATATTACCTCCTCCCAATCCATTAAAATCTATTTTATTTTTGCTATCAGGTAGACAATCACTATTAAATATTTTTTTACCATCTGTTAAGTTAACTATTGATGCATAAAAACATTTACCTTTTTTATTTGAAATAAGAGCAAACTTTTTTCCTTTATCTTGAATTATAGTTTTTACACCACCATTTTTTTTCATTGTAAAAGTGCTAGGTAAATTTATTTTTTTTTCTTTTAAGTTTGATATTAAAAAACCATTTTGAGTATATATATTTAAAAAATTTGTGTTAAAAACATTTTTGTTATCTTCATAAGAAACAAAAGCTGTTTTTTCAGATAATGACATTATTTCTTTGGTTGTAACCATAAATGAATTAGAAAAAATATTATCTTCTGATTTTTCCTCTATTTTGGCAATTGGGTTTTTATTTTTTTTATACATCTTTTTTATATATTCAATTGTTTCTGGGTTTTCAAAGGTCCATACAGATACAGCCAATAATGACATAATCCAAATTATTGAAAATAGATAAAACTTCTTATTAAACATATTTTGATTTTGACAATATAATTATATAATATTTAACTTTTAGTTATTTTAGCAAAACGGTCAAATAAAATTTCAACTTTATATTTATTGCAATTTACATACTCTTCTATCGCTTGTTTTATACCTGGTGCGTATGATAAGTTATAATCATCACATAAAATAGTTCCATTATTTTCTAAAACAGAAGTACAATTTATTAAATCATTTTTAACTGTTTCATAATGATGTCCTCCATCTAAAAAAATATAATCAATTTTTGATAAATCCATTTTTTTTAAAACTTTATTTGAATTACCTTGAATTAAGTGAGTATTATCTTTAAATTTACTTAAAAGATCCTTAACAGCATTGATGCTATATGGATCCTGTTTTTTAATTACCTTAAAATAAAATTTTTTTAAAGGGTTTGAAAAATTAATATTAGGTATAGTTTCATGTTGATTTTGATCACTAACACCAAATAGGTCTAAACCCACATAGTTAAAATCACTTTTATGAATTGAATATAGTAATTCACAAATATTTCTTGCTGTAACACCGTGAAATACTCCAACTTCTAAAAAATTTTTTGGCTTTTTTGATGCCACTTCTTTTAGAAATAATTCTCCAATACCTTTTTGTTTTAAACTTGTCTTTCTAAAGTATTTTTTATATTTCATTTTAAGTTTTCTTTTTTAAACAAAGAAATTCCATTTTCTATTTTATTCTTGTAAGAATCTTTAAAACTTTCTAATTGCCACCCAGTTAGTCTTTTTTGAATTTCTGTAAGATTTTTTTTTTTCCATTCATTTGTAGTTGTTTCTATTTTCCAATTAATTTTATCTTGGTTACTGCGCCCACAACCATAGCAATAACCTGTCACAGGATCAGTTTTACAAATACTTATGCACGGAGAAATAATCATTTATATATTCACATTAAATAATTTATTAATGACTATAAACAAATTTTATTAAGAATATTAACTAAATGCTTCGACCCAAGTCCCTCTTGTAGAGGCTTTAGAATATTCTGTTGCACGACCTTCAAAAAAATTCATGTGTTCAACTGCATTCAGCATAGTATCTAGCCATCCTAAAGGATTCTTATCCACCTTATAAATACCTTCTAACCCTAACTGAGATAATCTTCTGTTGGCAATAAATCTTATATAAAGTTTAACATCTTGAGCGGTAAGTCCTTCCATTGGACCCATTTCAAAAGCTAAATTAATAAAAGCATCCTCATGCTCTATGATTGTTCTACAGGCAGCATAAAGCTCTTTTTTAAATTCAGGAGTCCAAATTTCTGGGTTCTCATGAATGAACTCTTTAAACAATCTAATCATAGAATTACAGTGAAGAGTTTCATCTCTTACAGACCAAGTAACAATCTGGCCCATGCCCTTCATTTTATTGTGTCTTGGAAAATTAAGTAAGATTGCAAAACTTGCAAAAAGTTGTAATCCTTCAGTAAAAGCACTAAATACAGCAACCGTTAGTGCAATATCTTTTTTTGATTTCATATCAAAATTTTGCATGTAATCATATTTATCTTTCATAGCTTTATATTTCATGAAAGCTGAATATTCTGACTCAGGCATTCCGATTGTGTCAAGAAGGTGTGAGTATGCCGCTATATGGACTGTTTCCATTGAAGCAAAAGCTGTCATCATCATTAATACTTCCGTTGGTTTGAATACAGTTGTATAATGTCTCAAATAACAATTTTGAACTTCAACATCAGCTTGAGTAAAAAACCTAAAAATTTGAGTTAATAAATTTTTCTCTGACTGTGTTAAGTTTTTTTGCCAATCTCTAACATCGTCTCCTAACGGCACCTCTTCTGGCAGCCAATGAATTCTTTGTTGAGTTAACCATGCATCATAACACCATGGATATCTAAATGGTTTATAAACCGGGTTTTCAACTAGCAAGCCCATTTTTTGTGGTTGAATAATTTCTTTTTTTTTGGGTTGAGCAATTTCTGATTTAATTTTTTCTACTATTGACATGATAAGCACTCCTCATATTCTGGTTGCTCAGTATCCGCTTTTTTTGCTTTATAAACATTGGCTGTAACGTCAGTAGAATTTGCGTCATTAACATTCTCAGCACGTTGAATTGATTTTGACCTGCAGTAATAAAGACTCTTTAAGCCTTTTTTCCATGCCTCAAAATGAATTTCATGAAGCTCTTTCTTGTGTACATCTGCTGGTAAAAATAAGTTTATTGATTGAGCTTGAGATATATAAGGTGTTCTATCTCCACTTAATTCGATTATCCATTTTTGATCCAACTCAAAAGCAGTTTTAAATACATCTTTTTCCATATCTGTTAAGAAATTAAGGTGAGATACCGAGCCTTGATTAGTTGTGATACCTGACCAAATTTCGTTAGTATTTTTTCCATACTTTTCTAATAGTTCAACTAAGTATCGATTTCTGACATTAAAAGATCCCGATAAAGTTTTGTGAGTATAGCTATTTGCAGCAACAGGTTCTACTCCTGGTGAGGCACCTCCACAAATAACTGAGATCGAGGCAGTTGGTGCAATTGCAGTTTTATTAGAAAATCTTTCATTAAAACCATAATCTGCAGCATCAGGAC
>Ga0209709_10003965_pt1 | contig 12079 bp, 10 predicted proteins | sample ArcticOcean_MG_C_2_FD_187435 | JGI IMG/M metagenome (GOLD analysis project Ga0209709, IMG submission 187435) | Marine microbial communities from western Arctic Ocean - ArcticOcean_MG_CB4_136 (SPAdes) (version 2) | ecosystem: Environmental > Aquatic > Marine > Oceanic | place: Arctic Ocean... | reverse complement strand
GGATCGGCCACTTTTCTTTTGTTTTAACTTCACCTTTTTCATCAATAGGTTCACCTATTACATTTATAATTCTTCCTAAAGTTTCAGGACCAACTGGAACCATAATAGGAGCACCTGTTGCAGTTACTTCGTCTCCTCTTTTTAATCCTTCTGTAGCATCCATTGCAATTGTTCTAACACTTGATTCTCCAAGGTGTTGGGCAACTTCCAAAACTAATCTGTTATCACCATTCTTACATTCTAATGCTGATAAAATTTCTGGCAATTCTCCATCAAATTTTACGTCTACTACTGCTCCAATGATCTGTGTAATTTTTCCTTTGCTCATAATTATAAACTTTCCGCTCCTGATATGATTTCAATTAGTTCTTTTGTAATAGCTGCTTGCCGACTTCTATTATACTCAATAGTAAGCTTGTCAACCATTTCACCTGCATTTCTAGTTGCATTGTCCATTGCGCTCATTCTTGAACCTTGTTCGCTAGCTGAATTTTCCAACATTGCTTTAAATATCTGAGTAGAAATATTTTTAGGTAATAAATTTCTTAAAATTTCATCCTCATCAGGTTCAAATTCATAGTTATCTTCAGGAGAATTTTCTTCTACTTCAGTTTTTTTTAAAGGAATTATTTGCTGTGCCTGTGGTATTTGAGTAATTACATTTTTAAATTTATTATAAAAAATTGTGCATACATCAAATTCTAATTCTTCAAAATTTTCTATTATTATTTTTCCTACTTTTTCTGCATCTAAATAATTAATAGTTTTTGAATCTTTAAATGATACTTTTTCAATGATTAAATCTTTGTAAAGTCTTCTTAGCTGATCATAACCCTTAGAACCTACTGTTATAATTTTTAAAATTTTTCCTTCATTTATTATTTTTTCAAAATAGGCTTTAGCTTTTTTAATAATACTAGTGTTAAATCCACCACAAAGACCCCTGTCTGATGTTAAGACTATGCACAAATGTATTTTTTCTTTACCAGTACCAAAAAGTAACCTTGGAGCATTTTCTTTATCAGAAATACCATTAGTTAAATTAAGAATAATATTATTCATCTTTTCTGCATAAGGTCTTCCTTTTTCAGCATTTTCCTGTGCTCTTTTAAGTTTGGAAGCTGCAACCATTTTCATAGCTTTAGTGATTTTTTGTGTAGACTTTACACTTACTATTCTTTTTTTTAAATCATCTAACGTTGCCATATTTTATGAATTAAAGTTTTTCTTAAGCTCCATTATTAATTCTACTAGTAATTTTTCTTTATCATCCTCAAGTTTACCTGAGCTTAAAATAGATTCTAAAATTTCTGGTTTTTCAGATTTACATTTTTCAATAACTTTAGTTTCAAACTCAGCGATGTCTTTAAGCTCTACATCATCCAAATAACCTTTAACACCACAAAAAATAGAAATTACTTGTTCTGCAACAGTCATTGGTGAATATTGTTTTTGTTTTAAAAGTTCAGTTAACTTTGAACCTCTATTTAAAAGTTTTTGTGTAGATGCATCTAAATCAGATCCAAATTGTGCAAAGGCAGCCATTTCTCTATATTGTGCAAGTTCCAATTTCATTGATCCTGAAACTTTTTTCATTGCTTTTGTTTGCGCTGCAGATCCAACTCTAGAAACTGATAACCCTACGTTGATTGCTGGTCTAATTCCCTGGTTAAACAATTCTGTTTCAAGAAATATTTGTCCATCTGTAATTGAAATCACGTTAGTTGGAATAAATGCAGATACATCCCCCCCTTGTGTTTCAATTATTGGAAGGGCGGTTAGTGACCCTCCACCATGCTTATCACTAAGCTTAGCAGCTCTTTCTAACAATCTACTATGTAGATAAAATACATCTCCAGGGTAGGCTTCTCTTCCTGGAGGCCTTCTTAATAAAAGTGACATCTGTCTATAAGCTACAGCCTGCTTAGATAAATCGTCATAAATGATCAAGGCATGCATGCCATTGTCTCTGTAATATTCACCCATAGTACACCCCGTATAAGGTGCTAAGAATTGAAGTGGTGCTGCATCTGAAGCTGTAGCAGCTACAATTGTTGTGTATTCCATTGCGCCAGCTTCTTCTAAAGTTTTTTGAATTTGTCTAACTGTAGATCTCTTTTGACCTATAGCAACATAGATACAATAGAGTTTTTTCTTCTCATCCCCAGACTCATTAATTTTTTTTTGGTTAATTATTGCATCAATCGCAACTGCAGTCTTACCTGTTTGTCTATCACCAATAATTAATTCACGTTGTCCCCTTCCAACTGGCACTAAGCTATCAATTGATTTTAAACCTATTTGCATCGGCTCACTAACAGATTGTCTAGGAATTATTCCAGGAGCTTTTACTTCAACTCTACTTCTTTTTACTCCTTTGTTTAAGGCACCCTTACCATCAATTGGATTTCCAAGTCCATCAACAACTCTACCTAATAATTCTTTTCCAACAGGTGTGTCAACAATACTTCCTGTTCTTTTAACAACATCACCTTCTTTAATTTTTCTATCATCTCCAAAAATTACAACTCCAACATTTTCACTTTCTAGGTTTAGAGCCATTCCTTTTGATCCATCAGCAAACTCAACCATTTCTCCAGCCTGAACATTATCTAAACCATACACTCTAGCAATTCCATCACCTACTGATAAAACTTGACCAACTTCAGTTACTTCAGCCTTATCACCAAATTTTTTAATTTGTTCCTTTAGTATCTTTGTTACTTCTGATGGGTTTATATCCATTTATGCCTCTATCATCCTATTTTCTATTTGTTGTAATTTATTTTTAATAGAAGTGTCCACCATCGTGCTTCCAACTTGCACAATCAAACCTCCAATTAAACTTGCGTCATGTGTATAGTTTAATTTTATTTTTGAACCAAAGTTTTTAGTCAATTCTTCTTTAATATCATTAACCTCATTTTCATTAAGGTTTTTTGCAGAAACTAACTCTGCTTTTAATTCACCTCTTTTAATAGAACAAATTTCAACAAAACTCTTTAATATTTTATCAACATAAAAAAATCTTCTCTTAAATATTAAAAAACCTAAAAATTTTGTTAATAATTTACTTAACTTGTATTGATCCGAAATTTTGTTTAATGCATTAAGCTGATCTTCTTTTTTATTTGTTGGATCTTTAATTAAAGACCTAAAGTCTTCATTTGCTTTAATTAAATTAATAATTGAAGATGAATGATTTTCAATTACATCAAGTTCATTGCTTTCTGTAGCTAACTCATAAAGCGCTAGTGAGTACCTATCTGCTGAAGTTTCTGAAAAACTTTTATTTTTGCTCAATTTACTAATTCCTTATAAATTATTATAGATTTATTAAAATTTGGTTCTAGTTAGCATATGACCCTAGCCTGTTCAAGCTACAGACTGCCCTAAATGCTTGTTTTTTTATATTAATTGAAGTTTATTGGGTCAACATCAACTGTTAGTTTTATTCTTGCAGGAAATTTAAATTTTGCGACAGCATTTGCTAATGAGGTCTGCATTTTTAGAGACTTTCGCCCTCTAATTAAAAGCCTTACTCTAAACATTCTTTTTAACCTAAATATTGGAGCATTCACAGGCCCGAGGACCCGGCCCTCAACCGTACCCTCTATAAAACTTTTAAATTTATATGCTTCTTTTTCAAGCTCTGTTTCATTACTGCCAGTAATTATTATAGCAATAAATCTCTGAAAGGGTGGCAGGTTATTTTCTCTTCTAATTTCAAGTTCTTTCTGTAAAAATATGTCAGGATCTTTATTTGTAATGTCTGTAATCATTTTGGTATCCAAATTATACGTTTGGAAATACACAGTTGCAGGTTTTCCTGTCCTACCTGCTCTCCCTGAAAGTTGGTGATATAATTGTAAATTTTTTTCTGCACCTCGTAAATCATGTCCTTGTGAAGATAAATCAATATCAACTACAACAATACAATTTAAATTTGGAAAGTGAAACCCTTTTGAAATTAGTTGAGTACCAATTAAAATTTGAATTTCATTATTTATAATTTTTTCCAAGGTTTTTGATGAGCTTTTTTTATTCATTGTGTCACTAGAAAAAATTGTAGTTTGTTTTGTTGGGAAAATTTTTTTAACTTCTTCTGATATTCTTTCAACTCCAGGTCCAGAAAAAATAAAATTACACTTTCCTTCTTTAGAACAATCTCTATTTAATAAAGCTTTATGGCCACAGTAATGACATAATAAATTTTGTTTCTTTTTATGGTATACTAAATTTATTGAACAATTTGGACACGAATAACTGTTAAAACATTTCTTGCATAATACGTAAGGTGAAAAACCTCTTCTGTTTAAAAAAAATAGAACTTGATCATTTTTTTCTAAATGAAATTTTACTTTTTCAATTGTTTCTTTTGGAATCCAAGATTGAGATCCTAATTTAGTGTTATTTAAATTTATTATTTCATAATTAGGTAACGATGCATTTAAATATCTTTGATCTAATTTTGACAAACTATATTTGCCTTTTTTTACATTATCATAAGTCTCAATAGAGGGGACTGCTGTTATCAAGTTTACTGGAATATCTTCAAAAGATGCTCTAGAAATTGCCATATCTCTTGCATGATAAGTCACTCCCTCATCTTGTTTGTAAGATTGATCATGCTCTTCATCGACAATAATTAATCCCAGTTTCTTAAAGGGTAAAAACAATGAAGATCGAGCCCCGATTACAACTTTAATTGTATCATTGGCAATTCCACTCCAGATAATTTCTTTATTTTTTTTAGTTATTCCTGAATGCCAAACTGCAGGTTTAAAACCAAAAAATTCTATAAATTTATTTTGAAATTGTCCCGTTAAACCAATTTCTGGTAATAGAATTAACCCTTGAAAACCCTCGTTAATTATCTCTTTTAAGGCCTCAAAATAAACCATCGTTTTACCAGAGCCTGTAGTACCCTGTAAAACATGTACTCTGAATTTCTGGTTAGAGACATTCATCTTCTTTAAACATTTTTTTTGATCTTTAGAAAGCTCAATTTTATTTTGTTTAATATCAATTTTAAATTGTTCGTAAGCTTCACTTGAAATTTTTTCAACAGCATTGCTACTCAATAATAATAGTTTTAAAGCCATACCCTTTGGAATCATGTTGTATTCTGAAAACCAATTTAAAAATTTTATAGTATTTTTCTTTAAAGATGGAATTGCTAATTTTCTCAAAACTTTCTTAACTGTAAAATTCTTATTATTCTTCTTTTCAAACTCATTCCAAACCACCCCTGTAATTTTTGATTTTCCAAATGGTACAATAACATAATCACCTTCTTTTAGTTTTAAATCAGAATCATATGTAAAGGGATGATTAAAAATATTAGGTATGAGGATTGGTACTTTCATTTCAAATAACACACTACCTTAACATTATTTAAAAGCGATATAAAGATTGCAAACCTGCTAAAAAGTATTTATTAAATCATTAGTGTCTTAATAATCAAATAAAATATTTATAAGATCTAACAAAAAAAATATAAATTAATATGACAAAAGTTTGGAAAATAATAAAACCTGAAAAATATAAAAATGTAACTGACTGTATAAAGGCTATTAAAAAAAAAAAAGTTTACATTAGCCCCTGGATTGATGATATAATAAAAAATAATAAAAATAAAATTCTCATAACCAAAAAAACTGTTTATTTATTTAGAGTCAGAGTTTCTTCCCTTGGTTTTAAAAAACCAACACAACTAAAAAATATTTATCAAAAATTAAAACAAAAAGGATTTAAACTTGTACCGCCAGACATTGCTTTTAGATCGAGACTTCAATACCAAGAACAAAAAACAGGTGAATGGCTAAGATTTGCTACACCAATGAATTCTTTAATAGATAGCGACGGTGTTCCACACTTACCCAAATTAGGTAAAGCTTTAAATTCCTTTTTTATTGAAACGTACTGGTCTTACTCTGAGGCAATTTTTCACCCTCATAACGAGTTTGTTGTAATGAAACATGATATTTAAGAATTTAAAAATAAATAGTATTATCCTAAAAAATCGTATTGTTGTTTCTCCAATGTGTCAATACTCATCCAAAAATGGCAGCCCTTCAAAATGGCATTATCAACATTTAGAAAATTTATCCTCAACAGGCAGTAGCATGATTTTACTTGAGTCCACTGCTGTTGAAAAATCAGGAAAAATATCTGAGGCAGATATGTGTCTATATAATGCTACTCATGAAAAAAATATTAAAAAATTAATTAAATTTCTTAAATCTAAAAATAACATTAAATATGGTATTCAAATATCTCACTCTGGGAGAAAGGGTTCAAGTTATGAACCTTGGATAAAACATAATTCTCCACTACCCAAAAAAAGGTCTTGGAAAACATTCTCTGCATCAGCAATCTCAAGAGATAAAGGATGGCCTAAACCTATTGAAATGACAAAATTACAAATTAAAAAGATAGTTCAAAAATTTAAAAATACAGCCATTAGAGCTAATAGAGTTAATTTTGATTGTTTGGAAATTCATATGGCTCATGGTTATTTATTACATCAGTTTTTTTCTCCTATTTCTAATAAAAGAAAAGATGAATATGGAGGTAACTTCGTTAATAGAATTAGATTATTAAATGAAATTGCAAGAGAAGTGCGAAAAGCTTGGCCTAGTCATAAAATTTTGGGTGCGCGCATCACTGGAACGGACCATATTAAAAATGGTATATCTATTGATGATGCCATCCTACTATCTAAAAGTCTGAAAAAAATTGGTTTTGACTATGTCTCGATTTCTAGTGGTGGAATTTTGCCATTTACAAAAATGAAACAATTTGAAGCGTTTAGAGTTAGTATGGCTGAAAAAATTAAAAATGCTTCAAAAATGATGACTACCACTAGTGGCATGATAACTAAACACAAAATTTCAGAAAGTATTATTAACAACAAAAAAATTGATTTTATTACAATTGCTCGAATAATTGTAAAAAATCCTAGATGGATTTTTCAATTTGCTAAAAGAAATAAAGTTAAAGATTATGTCCCAAACCAATACAAGAGAATTATTTAAAATATAAAAACTTAACTTTTATATATCTCTCTCCATTTTTGAGCATGATTAACACCTAACAGTGTTCCTTGTGCGTTACAGCTGTTACAAGGGTTATTACTTCGCTTCCCTTTTAATAAATCTATACGGTATTTTTTCATAATTTTTGAAGTCCAGATATCAAAAATTTCTTCTTGCATCATATTACCCATTGTCTGTCGCCTTTGCCAATCTTGTGGACATAAAAACACATCTCCATTCCAGTCAACTAAAAATTGATATGAGGGATAGTAACAAGTTGTATGCACATCATTTCCTATTTGATTCCCTGTTTTTATCGTTCCAGCTCTATTGGTCAATTTCACACCAAAGTTTTCTGTTTTTGTGTACCACCTGTCTCTTAATATAACAAATTCCTCAGGTACACCTGATTGTTTAATCATATCTTTAAATTTTTGAATCTGTTCAGGGCCATCGTACATACTAATTAGTAATCTTGCTGCATTAGCATTAAACAATTTTTTTATCATTTTGTGGTTTAAGGGGTCACCATTAGTCACAATCTCAATGTCTGCCACTCTTGATAGTTTATCTACAATATATTCAATATCTTTATGCAATAAAGGCTCCCCATATCCACATAGTGCTAACGAACCTTTAAATTTCATTTTTTTTAAATCATTGTGCAATTTATTAATCAGATTTTTAGACATTTTCTGGTAAGTATCTGGAGCCACCTTATCATCTGATTTAGGGCAAAAACTACAAGATCGATTACAAACATCAATTAAACTTAATTCAATCCAAGTTGGTAAAGGAACACCTTTAAACAAGCTTATTCCATCATCAACAATTAACTTTCTTCTGTTGATATTTTTTTTAATAGTTTCTTTTGGGTCTAAAGCTATTGGTGGTTTATTATGGCCAATCCTACTCATTATAATAAGCTCTTATCAATTTTTTTATTATTAAGATGGTTAATTTTTACATTATCAAGATTTGTAATTTCAGATTTTAATTCATCATATTCTTTCATTTTTTTTTGCATAAAACTTATAGTAAGTTTTGTTTTTGATGAAATGCCTTGTGGTGTTAAAATGTATAAATAGTTTATTTTTTTTTGGTTTTTTTTAAAATTTTGTATTTTAATTAAACCTTTATGTTGTAATTCTTTTAAACAATAATTGAGTTTGCCCAAGCTAAAACCTAGCTCGCTAGCAAGCTGTCTTTGACTAACTTCAGGTTTTTTGGATATTTTTCTCAATATTTCAAAATGATCCTGATTATTTTTTTTTAAACCGTTCATAATATGAACTTAACGTTCAAAAGTTGAACAGTAAAGGTAAAATTAAGATATAAATAACTAATACTTGTATTTCGAAATGTAAGTGTTTAATAATTTACCATCAATATATGCCAAATAATAAAATATTTCAGAATTATGTCTAATTTAATACTAAATGAAGGTTACCAAAAGACTAAAGTGTTCTTTGAAGAGGGCTATAAAGATAAAATTAAACATCAAGGAAAACTCTACATAGACCTTTCAAATTGTGCGGGTAGTTTAATACTTGGTCATAATAGTAAAATTTATAGAGAAATTCTAAAAAAATATTTAAAGATTAATGCTTCTAATTTTGCACACCCAAATAATCATGCTGTTGATTATTCAAAAACGATTAAAAAGATATTCCCAAGCTTTGAAAAAATTATTTTTTGTAACTCTGGAACAGAAGCTGTCACTAAAGCCTTAAGAATAAGTCGAACTCTAAATAAAAAGGAATGTATAGTAAGTGTTGTAGGTAGTTGGCATGGTTCTGTAGATAGCCTACTCTTTCAACCTGATAGTAAACTTAAACCTAAATTTCTTTCAGATGGATTGTCAAATAATGATAAAAAAAAAATAATATTTATTCCATATAATGATATTGAAATTTCTAAAAAAATACTAAACAAAAATAAGAATAAAATAAATTCTATAATTATTGAACCTATACAGGCTTGCTTACCGTTAAATAATTCTAAAAATTATTTAAAATTCTTAGAAAATTTTTGCAAAAAAAATAATAGTACATTAATTTTTGATGAGATTATTACTGGTGTCAGATCTGACAAAAATAGTGTTCAAAAAAATTACAATATAAAACCTGACATTACAACAATTGGTAAGATAGTGGGTGGTGGAATGCCGATAGGAATTATAGGAATTTCAAAAAAAGTTTACAAAAATATAGAGCAGAAGAAGATTTTTTATGGTGGCACTTTTTCTGGGAATTCACTTTCATCATTTGTTGGAAATGAAACTTTAAAATACTTGATTGAAAATAAAAAAATTATTTATAAAATTAATAAGAAGAGTAAATATTTTCAAGATAATTTAAATGAATTTATCTATCTTAATAAAATGAATTTAAGGATCTATAGATATTCATCAATTCTTAGGATTGTTTATACTAATAATAAAATAGACAATAGAACTCAAAGAGATTTTTTTGAGAGTAAAATTTCAGTGAAAATAACTAACTTTAAAAAATTTTTATTTCAAAAAAAAATTTATTACCCCTCAAGTGGAATTATTTTTTTTTCAGATGCAACTAGTTATAAAAATATTGATTACGTTATAGAGAATATAAAGATTGGGTTTAAAAAATATTTCAAATAAAATGTTTTAAATGTTAGATAAAAAGATTATTGCTATTTTAACAACCTCTTCTAATTATCAAGGTTTGATTAATGTTAATGGCTTATTATATAGGAAAATTTTAAAAGAATTTAAAGAACTATATATAATAGACCTTCAAAATCTTATTCTATTTAAAAAAAAAAAAGTTAATAAAGAATTACAATTTAAAATAAAAAATCTAAAAATTTTTAGGCCCAATAGTTCAACAGAGTTAATAAATTTTTTTAACAATAAAAAGTTGGTTGGATTTAATTGTTTAGGAAAAAATTTTTTAGAATTTAAGATACATTATGTTCTGAAAAAAATTAATATAACTCAGATTTTATTACTTAACGTTGGATATTTGAGTAATACTATAGAAATAAACAAAAATAGTATAACTGAAACTTTTATTAGCTTATATTTTTTGTTTAATAAAAATATCGCTCGTTATTTATTTAAATTTTTTACTCTTATAAATATATTTCCAAAAATCGATTACTACTTTGATTCATCTAAGCTCACCATAAAAAATATGAATTCAAGTTATATTAGAAAGATAGAAAAAAATTTTCCTAAAGTAAAACTTTCTTACTTTAGAAAAGCAATAAATATTAATAGTCGAGGATATGATCAACTATTAGAAAAAAATATTTCAATAGAAGAGAAGTATTTAGTTTTTGTAGATAGTTTTTTTGAACACGAAGACAGAATTGCGAGAGATGGGATAATTAATAAAAAATATTCAGTTGAATACTACACCTCTCTTGCAAATTTTTTAAAAAAACTATCTAAAATTTATAATAAAAAAGTTATAATTTGTATTCATCCAAAAAATAATAGTAAGCTATTTCAAAGTTATTTTAAAAATTTTATAGTTCAGAAGTATAAAACACAAGAAATGATTAAAAAGTCCTTTATTTCTTTATTTCATGAATCTAGCTCAATACTTGATGCAGTTATCCTAAAAAAAAAAATTATTATACTCAGGTCTAATCTGCTTGGTAATTATCTTTCAAATAGAGTTTGCCGTTACGAAAAAATGTTAAATTTACAATCTTTAGATATTAATAATTACCATATACTTGAAAAGAATAAATTAAATTTAATGTTAAATTCCCCTAAACAAAAATATAATTATTTTATTAAAAATTATTTAAATACTGATGGTGTAAATCCTGGTTATCAAAAAATTATAAAATTGTTAAAAAAAATATAAAATTTTATTTAAAAATTTTAAGAGCGTATTGTTCTTTTTTGAACCACTCTACTTCTATTGATAGACATAACTTCTAAACGCACTTTTAGCTTTCATCTTTCTGTACCAAGAATAGAGCCTAAATTATAAAACTAATTCACTATTTAATTTGTAACTCCAATACATTTGCAACTTTTGTTTTGGTACAAGTGCTATTAAATAAGTTAGTATAATTTAGTTAATTTTTTTTCTTTTCTCTGTACTTAAGGCACCACCATGCTTTTATCAATTTACCCTTAACAACTCTTTCTCTTTCATTAACATAATAATTTAAAAGAAGCCTATGCCCTATTTTTAAATTTAGGAAGGTAATAACTAGACCTACAGAGCTATATCTAGACAATGAACACTAAAGAAATTTTTTTCATCAACCCAAGTTTTCTTAATTTTCCATCCAGCTTCATTAGCTAAATTTTTGAAGGATTTAATCGTGTATTTATGAGAATTCTCAGTGTGAATCTCTTCATTTTTTTTAATTAAATATTTTAAACCATTGATTCTAATATTATTATTTTTTTTAGATTTTAATCTCATCTCAATTCTTTTTTTTGATTTATTATAAATTGCTAAATGTTTATAGGAATTTATGTTTATATCTCCACCCAATTCAGTGTTTATTCTTTGTAAAATATTTTTGTTAAATTTTGCAGTTACGCCTTTTTTATCATCGTAAGCAGAAATTAGAGTTGGAATATCTTTAACTAAGTCAACGCCAATGATAATTTTTTTTGCTTTAAATTTTGATTTAAGCTTTTTTAAAAATTTAATAGCACCTTTTTTTTCAAAATTACCAATGGTTGATCCTGGAAAAAAAATAATTATATTTTCTGATGAATTGATTTTAAAAGGTAGCTTATTATTTCCTGAAAAGTCATATCCTTTTGGTGTAATAGCTACTTTTGGAAATTTCTTTTTAAAACCTTGGGATATTTTGGTTATATAATCTTCAGAAATATCTAGGGGTATATATTTTTTTGGCTTATCTAAGCTGCTGAGAAAAATAGCAATTTTTTTGATGTCTCCAGCGCCTGGTTCAATTATAACTGCGCTTTTACCTATTTTATTAGCAATTTCAATTTTATTATCTTTTAAAATTTTTCTTTCAGTTCGTGTTGGGTAATATTCTTCCAACTTAGTAAT
>Ga0209709_10003961_pt1 | contig 12083 bp, 20 predicted proteins | sample ArcticOcean_MG_C_2_FD_187435 | JGI IMG/M metagenome (GOLD analysis project Ga0209709, IMG submission 187435) | Marine microbial communities from western Arctic Ocean - ArcticOcean_MG_CB4_136 (SPAdes) (version 2) | ecosystem: Environmental > Aquatic > Marine > Oceanic | place: Arctic Ocean... | reverse complement strand
TGTCATACAATAGAGAAGATAGAGAAATGTTTGACGCAAAATGCGGGGACTGTGGAACGGATTGTCAAGTACCATTCCAACCAAAACAAGACAGACCTGTATATTGCAGAGAATGCTTCCAAAAACATAAACCAGAACCACGAGAAGGTGGTAGATTTGGTGGAAAATCAAATGATAGAGGCTCTAGATTCGGTAACAGAGATGAGAGACCACGAGAAATGTTTGACGCAAAATGCGGAGACTGTGGAAACGATACTCAAGTACCATTTAGACCAAAAGAAGACAGACCTGTATACTGCAGAGAATGCTTCCAAAATCACAGATAACATAACAAATTATTTTGAGAAAAATACTCGGAAATTTGTAACTTTTATTTAATTCACTATTTACAAATTCATGCAAATTTTAATAAAAAAGCAGGTAGAGAACTATAAAAATAAATTCCCTAATATGTGATGAAATTTAATTAATTTTAACAATGGTACTAGTAAATAAAAAAATGTTAACGGGAGGAATGCTAATGATAATTGTTGGGCTAGTACTCACAATAAACATCAATGACGCAGTGCCAGTAGGTCAAGCAGGTATGACAGAAGAAGAAGTAATTGATTTACTAATGGCAGAACAGGAAAATGAAGATTACAATACATTAGCAGGTATTTTGTTTGGACTTGGATTTTTACTAGTATTGATTAGTTTTGGGGCAAGAAAAAAGAAAGGTAAACCAACAAAGCAAGTAGAAAAAAAAGCAGAATAATTAAAACATTTTAATCTTAAATTATTCTAAAAAATATAATGATTCAAGCAGAAATTAGCATATATCCAATGGCGACAAGAACTACCAGTGCAAGTTTTTACATTGCAAAGGCAATTGAATCAATCAAAAAAATAGAGAACTTGAGATATGAAATTAATGCTATGGGAACTATTTTGGAATCAGATGATATGGATACAATCAACAAAGCAACAAAAGAGATGATTGAGACAGTGCATAATTTAGGAATAAACAGAGCAGAAATAATAATAAAAATAGATTCAAGAAAAGATAAGCAAGTTAGAATGGAGGAAAAAGTAGAAGCAATTAAAAAACAAATGGGTTAAAATTAACCCGTATTGGTAAGTGATACTCTTGGTCTCTTATGCTCATGTTCAAAGTAAATGACGTGAGTAGAGAATCAACAACCGAGAACGAATGGCTAGAAGATATTTTTTACAGGTCTAACAGCTATGGTTCAAAAACAAATGCTCAATTTGCATTAAGAGTATTTGATATATTTTGCAAAGAGAAGTTAGGATTAGAAGATCCTGACATAGACAAAATGAAATATGAACTTCACAACAATTCTGATGAAGATTTATGACCATGATAACTTTGCCTATGTTTTTCTAATGTATCAAAATCATCAAATTCTTTATCGCATAATTTACATAATTCTTTTTTTTCAGGGCAAATACATCCAATAGTTAAATATCTGCCACACGTTTGGCAAAGTAATTCATTTTTCAAATTATATCTTGTATAATCATTGCCATAATAAGTGGAACATTTTTGATAACGCTTACACTTACTTTAGTAGAGCAATAATAATCCTAAACATGCAATGAACGCATAAGTGATAATTTGTTTTTCTTTATTTGAGCGACTCATGTACTTCATTTGCAACTTCCAAATTGCATTTGTAATCATGTTCTCTTTGCCATATTTTCTCCAAAGTAACATATCGATTTTAGAAATTCCCTTGAAGATTTGATTATTCATAAAAGAATTGAGTTTAATGAAGAACATGATTATCTTATCTTGAATTGTAAATACGATAATTGTCATAAAGATAGTTGCTGAAAATGAAGAAAATTGCCATAGATACTCCATATACCAAGGCTCGTAGGTTTGAGCAGATTGCCAAATATCAAGCATAAACCAAACGGCTTGTGCAAGGTAAAATGATACAACTACAGTAATGAGAAGTGAGTTTAGTAATGGAATTAGCCAGTTAATACCCCCATCTTTTGAGACTTGTTTTGTTGCTTTAACACGACTAAAGTAATTCTCAAAATATCTCTTAATCAATAATTATGATTAACCCTGCACGATCTTAAGTCTTGTTTGATATGTGAAACTAAAACTGTATGAAACTAAAAATAAAATAAAAAATCTATCTGAATATTTTTTCTAAGATAGAATCTTTTTCTTCTTGACTCATTTTTGAAAGATTAGGAATCAGAAATTACTTCCGTAAAATATTACAAAATTGCTAGGCGTAAAAATTATCTAAAACTAACCAAAATTGACAAGTTATTGGGTTAAAATTTTTTTAAAATTCCAAAATGAGTATTTCTTTGTGCAGGTGCACGTCCAATTTCTTTTACCATCGTAGCTAATTCTTCAACAGATGAAGTTGTAGGTTTTCCAGCTGCACGATAAATTTCTTCACCAAATGCAGTTCCAACTAAATCACTGCCACCATTAGACAATGCAACTTGGGCTAATTTTTTACCATACGCAACCCAGTATACAGAGATATTGTTTAGAGTATTTGCAAGCATCAATCTAGACAATGCAGTTATTCTTAAATCATAAACTGAAGAGCACTCATTATTCACCAAATGATCTTTTTCCAACTGAGTGTTATCTAAACTAAATTTTAAAGGAATTAAAGTTATGAATCCATTTGTCTTTTTTTGTAGTTCGCGAATTTTTATTAAATGATCAACGATGTGTTCAGGTTTTTCAATATGACCATACAGCATAGTGACATTACTTTTAATGTCCATGTTGTGGGCTTCTTCAATAACATCAAGCCATTGTTGACCAGTACATTTACCTCGTACAATTTTTCCACGAACATCAGGGTGAAATAATTCTGCTCCCCCACCAGGCATAGAATCCAATCCAGCATCTTTTAAACGAGATAAAATCTCCTTGGTAGAAATTTTTGTAAGTTTAGATAAATAAAAAATTTCAGCTGCAGTTAATGCTTTAATATTTAATTCAGGGTGACTTTTTTTGATGGCCCTCATCATATCTTCATAATATTCTAATGGAAGTTTAGGATGAAAACCACCAACTATGTGTACTTCAGTGGCACCCATTTGTTTTGCAATTCCAACCCGTTGTTCAATTTCTTTTGGAGTTAAGGTGTATGCATCCTCTTCATCTCCTTTTCTATAGAATGCACACATTTGGCAGCTAGCAGCGCAGACATTGGTATAATTCATGTAATAAGATGCCGCAAATGTTACGGTGTCTCCAACTAGTTTTTTTCTTGTAGAGTCAGCAACTGCACCAAGTAAATGTAAGTTATCATAATTCATTAATTCCATACCATCTTTGTAAGATAATTCTTCACCAGCTAGAGCTCGATCTAAGGCTTGAGACTCACCAACAAGTTGTTCTAACATATTCCTAGTCCTAATTATTAGGATATATTCCTTGTACTCTTAAGAAATAAGTAACCATCCAGATACAGAATATCATGGTACTACCATTAGTAGATGAAGATAAACCAAAATGTTACTTGTGTCATGAAGGTTTTGAAAATATTGAAAAACTAAGAGAGCACCAAAATACAAAACATAGTGAGTTCTTTGAATCTAATGAAAAAACAACTACAAGAGAACCCGCACCAGGCGATGTTACAGTATTTTAGATATTTTTTTCTTGTATTGATTTTAAAAGTTCTTGAGCAGTATCCCGAGATATTTGTGCAAGATGATAATGTTTGTCAATAGATAATGCATTTTTAAAATAATCAATGGCTTCGGCTAATTGACCTGATTCAGCTAAAGAAAGTCCTTTGTATGCAAGAGCCATAGGATGTTTTTTATCAATTTTCAGGGCTGCATCATAGCAAGATATAGCATCAGAGTATTTTTTATCTAAATGAAAAGCAGATCCTTTGTTAATTAAGGCATCAAGATTATTTGAAGATATATTCAGCGCTTCATCATATGAGCGGATGGCAGATTTTATTCGACCTAAATTTTGTAAAGTAGTGCCTCTATCAATAAGAGCATGAATATTTTTTGAATCTTCTTTTAAAATTAAATCATAAAATAACAGAGCTTCTGAAAAATTTTCGTCATCAATACAATCATTGGCTTGTAGAAATAATTCATCTATTCGACTATTCAATACAAGAGGGAGTATTTTGTCAATAATATAGTGATCCTCAGAGAAATCCAAATGGGTTTCTTTTTTTAATATAGAAATTAACTCCTGCATGATAACGATACAAGGTATTTTTAATTAAAACCCAAGTGATTTCACTATAACCCATCAAAAAGAACAAAATTATTATTTAATTATAAAACAGACATAAAAATAACAAAAAAATAAAAGACATTATTTGTTCAGTTTTGGTTAATTATGACATAATGCTAGTCATCAAATATGTTATGAGAATAATTTTTGATTTCTAATCTTTCTTTTGTTACGATAAGTTATCAGATGATACTTGATGATATTTTTCAAATTTTCCTCAACGGATAATTCTGCATTGATAGAGATGCTAAGAAAATCAAGATAATCCTTATCCTTCATGTCTATCTCTATTTTCCTCAACTCAACACCTGAGCTTGTATCATGCTGTCTTCTTCTCCAATCAGTCTAGCATGATTCTCACATACTCGCATGATTTCTTTAGCAAATGGTTTACTGGAATTGTTGTAATGAGAGTATAGTATTCTAAAATACGATTCCGTATTACAGCCAAGGACATTACAAATCATGAGATCATACACTAGGTTAGATTGAGGCTAAAAGGCAGGGTAATTATGTTATGAGAGATTAATCTACTTGGTAAATTATGAGTACATTAGGAAAAGCTGCAACAATAGTCTTTCTTCTATTTGGGGCATGGTTTGCGATTGTTGGCATTGTAATGGATGAAGCAAGATTTGATTGGGTTAGGATTGGAGCTGTTGCCCTCATAGGTGTTGGAATTGCTATTGCTATGTTAGATAGAAAATTTAACAGAAACTAAGGATAGATTCACAACTGCAAGAACAATTACACTTGAAAGAACAAAATAAAAGAATATGATAACTGTCCAAATGGGTGTGAATAAGAAATACTATTCTAAATCACTATGCATTTTAGCCAAATGTTCTTCTTTTGGAAGTGAAGTATTTCCCTGATGGTGTGGAGAGACTACAACCCCGCATATTGTACATTTTAACTTTTCAAAATATTTCTCAATATCTTTGGGTTTTTCTGCCATATGCCTTACTAGTTGAATTATAGATATAAGGAATTACACTTGAAAGAACAAAATAAAAGAATGGGCATAAGTACTATCGAGAGGTACACTACTCATGATTTGTGCTCTATGCAAAACAGAAATTGAATCAAATCCTCAAATTAGAAATGAACATTCGTATCATGAGTGTTGTGCAATAACTTTTGATACAGATGAAAAATTCATTGTTGAAAGAGATACGGAATCTCAATGATTCGTACTTGGTAAATGGTTGCTGATTATCTAATCTTCAGTTAAGTCAAGTTCTTTCTAATTCCAACAATTACTACAGCCATTCTATTCTGTAATAATGTCTGATATTTAGAAAATTTAATTCTGTTTTAAAAAAGGTCTTTTCCCAGTAGACACGGTAATTCATGACGTAGTGTCTTTTTTATTTTACAACTTCTTTGATTAAGTAATAACATGAAATTATTGTATGCAGTATTGACATTGGTCATTATTAGTAGTGCTACTACAACTATTTACTTTACTTACTATACTAGTACTTTCTATACTACCGATGTTTTCCAATTAGAAAATGAAGTTGCAAGTTTAGAGTCTGAAATTTCAAGTTTAAAAAGTTCAATCGCATCTGATTTGAAAAATGCTTATGATGATGGATATTCCGCAGGAATTGAAAAACAATCCTCTTCAAGTGATACGTCTTCTAGTAACACATCCTCAAGTAATACTGATGCCGTTTCAAGTAATACTGATGCCGTTTCAAGTAATACTGATGCCGTTTCAAGTAATACTGATGCCGTTTCAAGTAATACTAGAACCATTGGCACAGTAGAAAAATCAGGATATTCAACGGACTGTGCAGTCCCAATGGGAGGAGATGGATGTTACACACCAGTTAATCTTTCAGCAAATGTTGGTGACAAAATTATAATGACCAATACGGATTCAACAGGAATTCACTCATTTACATCAGGAACTGTTGACGGATTTGCTCCATCCCCTGACGGTACATTTGATACAGGTATACTAATGTCTGGAGATTCATTTGAATGGACTCCAACTGTTTCTGGTGAATATCCATACTATTGTATGCTACATGCTTGGCAGGTTGGAACTATTACTGTAAATTAAATTAATTCTGGTTTGAAAAAAACCTTTTAGTTTACGTTACGTATTTTCTCGAATCATGAATTAATAAGACGAGGTCACAATATACCAAAAAATATTGAATAAAAGATAAAATATTACCTTTTACTTTACGAACAATCACTACAATGAGGATCAACACATACAGGATTATGTTTGCCATCTCTTGTAGGATATTCAGTATCTCTTCTTCTTTCTGTTCTAGTCATATCTATCATAGAACATCATAATTAAAAAAGATGTTTCCAAACTATAGGCATGCTAGGATGCAAATTTATCTCGAGGATCAATTTTTAATGAATTATTAAAACAATCCATAGATTCACCATATCGGCCTAAACTTCTAAGAGCAGTTCCTTTGTAGTTCCAAAGATCAGGGTTACTTGAATCCAATAAAAGCGCCTGCTCAAAAAAACTAAGTGCTTTATCAAAATCACCAGATTCTAAGAAAAAAACACCTTTCAATACAAGTTCTTTAGTATCAACCATAATTGTCATAAATTTTATTTGTATTAAATTTAAGGTTTAAAAATAAAAATTGAATGAATTTAAACAAATTTACAAGAATTTAGTAAAAATTTAAATAATTTTTCGTCAATATACGGTATGACTTTAGATATCTTAGACAAAAAAATTCTTAAAAATTTAACAGTGGATGCGAGACAATCTGCAAGACAATTAGCATTGAAATTAGAAGTTTCAACAGTTACAATACTATCAAGAATTAAAAAATTGGAAAAAGAAGGAATAATTTTAGGGTATACAGCCATAATAGATCATGAAAAAATAGGATATTCTTTGACAGCTGTTATTGAAATCATGGCTAAAAACGATAAAATTGTAGATATCGACAAAGAAATATCAAAATTTGAAAATGTTTGTGGCGTGTATGACATTACAGGAACTACAGATACCATAATTATAGCAAAATTCAAAGAAAGAAACGAATTAAGCACGTTTGTAAAGGGTTTAGCAGTAATACCAAATGTGGAAAATACAATAACTCATGTAGTTCTAAATACTGCAAAAGAAAATTTCAGGTTAACATAGGAAAAATAAAATGAATCAATTTAAAATTATTGCAATTTTTCTAATAATATTTGGAACAATACAAACAGCATATGCTCAAACAAATGAATTAGTAGTATCAGATGAAGAAAAAATAATTTTATTTACAGCATTTTCAGTTGTAGTAATTTCAATATTTCTATTTTTAGCAAGAGATGTGATTTTAAGAAGAAAAACATCATACGATAAACAAGAACATGAATCAAAAAAAGATAGAACGTATGAAAAATATCATTCCGACTGGGGAGATGATTATGAAGAGATCGGTAAACGAGGAAATAGTAAAGAAGAAAATGAATTTAGAGAAGGCGTAACAAATAACAATTTACCAAATTATTATGAGGTTCTAGGAGTTGAAATTAATGCAACAGCAGAAGAAATAAAGAAAAATTTTAGAGAACTAGCAAAGAAAACACACCCAGACAAAACAAAAGATGATTCTGAAGAAGAGATGATAAAAATCAATAAGGCATACGAGGTGTTATCAGATAATACATCAAAAGAGAGATACGATAGATATCTAAATAAAGATTAAACTAATTTTAATTCTACAATAATCATGCTAAGTTCAATTGAATTTGGGGTTTGCACACTATTTGTTAAATTACTAAAAATATCAATATTCACAAGTTTTCCATTAGTTTCAATTTGACTAGAAATTTTTAATTTACCAAACTCAGTATTGGGACCAAGCATTTTTTTGGTGAGTAAAGGAATAACGCTAAGATCATCTATCACACCTTTTATTTTGTATGCAAATTTTTCTGAGAAATAAACACCACCGCGAGTTGTTGGCTCATTGACAGGTATAGAAGAATTTACGATAGAAACATCAATCAAAGGAAAAACTCTATCGTTAACAAGAATAGTAAATTTTGGAGAGTGATCTGAAGAATACTGTACAAGATTTTCAAGTAAACTTGAATCCACAGACATTAAAAAAAGGATAAAAAGTAATTGTATTTAATCTTGTGATCAAAAATGTTGAGATTTAGACATCATAGCAGTTTATCATGCATAAAGTCTAGATCATATTTAAAAACCTAATTTGTGATTAAAAAATAATGCAAGAATTTGCAAATGCTCATTCAATGAGAAAAGAAATTCTCAGTTTAATGATAAAGGATGGATTAGAAGATGATTGTTATTTAGAAATGTTAGATTACACTATTGACTTGTTTGAAAGTCAAGGCTTAGGGACAGAATATTACGGATATCACAATATTAATCATGAATTAGAAGTGACATACGTATCACTTTTAGCCATAAATCAAGAAAAAATTCAACTAACTGAAGAAGATAAAAAATATCTATATGTTGCAGCGTTATTTCACGATTTTGATCCACAAAAAAATGTGGATAAACCACATGAAGAAAGTGTTTTAAAATTTATTTCAACAGATAGAAAATTACAAAAATTATTAAATTCTTCAAAAATAGATTTGGAAATAATCAAGGTACTGATTTTACGTACAACATATCCATGGAGTGGGGAAATAAGAAAAAATGCAGAGATAGAAATTGAAAAATGTTTTGAAAGATCAGAGATAACAAAAAACAAACCAGAAGCTCAAAAACACATCATGGAACTTGGATGGTATTTATCAGTAGTAGATAGAATTAGCGGTTATGCGTTAGGGGATTTTACAAAAGCCATGGAAATGGCAAAAATGAATGCACATGCACTTGCATGGAGGCCATCAATAATTGTAAGAACATCTGTGGCGTATTTTGAAGAGTTATTGAATAAAGAAACATCCATGCTAAAAGCAATTCTTAAAGAATTACCAAAAGAGATGAGGAAAAATTTCTTTGACACAGTTTTATCTTTTATGAGAATTAGAGAACAAGAAGTAAGTATACAAGCAGATTATTTGTATGAAAATCTTAAATTAATTCCAACAATAGAAAATCAATCAATTCAAGAAGATGCAGAGTTTGCACAAACGTTGTACAATATATTTTTAGAATTACCAAAGCCGTTACAATTTGGAAAAGAAAATTTTAAAGAATCAATAAAAAATCCAAAAACAATAATCAACACACTCAGATTAAATAATAACAAAGGGGAGATAGTAGGGTTTGCCAAAGGAGGTCCGCTAGAAACATATCAATTACGTGAAGAGATAAGAGATGAAAATTATGGTTTAAAAAATACTGTATTTTTAGAACCGTTAGCCCTGAAAATGGGGTATTGGGGATTGCGAGGAGGTAGTGAAATGAGACATATGTTCGTAATGCAGGCACATTCTATGAAATACAAGTACATGACAAGTTTTGCTTTACGTGATGTGATTAGAGCAAGAATAGATAAAGAAGAAGCAGAGTTTGTACAAGTATTTGATCCTGAAAGATGGGATTATTATCGAGTTAAACTTTAAGGGGAAAAATCCACTACGAAAAAAATAGTTATGGAACATAAAAAATAAGATCAGATATTTGCCTATTAGTAAAAAAAGTTCGACAAGATCTCGCTAATAGAACAAAGAGCCTAACTGAATTATGACAATAGGATATTGTGTAAAGTGTAGAGACAAACGAGAAATCGGCAGTCCAGCACCATACACCATGAAAAATGGAAAACCTGCAATCAAAGGCACATGCCCTGCATGCAGTACAGCCATTTTTAGAATTGGTAGAGGATAAAAAATTTATCTCGGCCAATCATCAGCAAGGCCATGCCATAGCGAAAGCAATGGCGATGGATCTTTTTCTATTTCTTGTGTGATTCTATTCTTCAATACAAAAGAAAAATTTTCTAAAGCATCAGATCCACCATCAGCATAAATTTCACCGCCAATTGCAATAATTCTAGCACGATTATCAGAAATATCTGAAGAATCAGGGTTTTGTAGACAAAAAGTCATTAAATCAATTAATTCTTCCTCAAGCATCATATCCATGAAAATTTTAGAGCAGTATTCTTAATGAATCTTTTTTGTAATTAAAGAAAAATAATCCCAAAAGCTTGTGCAACAATTGCAATTACTGTAGCAATTACAATTTTTTTGCCAAGACTTAATTTTTTTAAAGATTGGAAGTTCAGATTGTCAAAAGTTATAAAAAAATTTCATTAATATGTTGTCATCAGGATAATTCTGAAAAACGATTACCTACATAATCCCAATTAACAATATTCCACCAAGCGTCAACATAATCAGGTTTTTTATTTTGATGTTTCAAATAATATGCGTGCTCCCACATGTCTAATCCAAGTAGTGGTGTCCTGTTAAGAGTCCACGGACTATCCTGATTCGGAGTTGTAATAATTTCAATTTTATGGTACAATGCATTAAAAACCAACCAACACCATCCACTACCCTGAATAGAAAGGGCTGTTTCTGAAAATACTTTTTTAAAATTATTAAAGTTATCAAAATAAACATCGATTTGATCTTCCAGCGTTCCCCCAGGAGTTTTATCACCATTTGGAATCAACGTCTCCCAAAATAATCTGTGATTTTCAAATCCACCACCAAAAAAATTGATTGCAGATCTTCCAGATTCAGGAATTGAAGTTAATTCAGATAAAATTGCAGAAATATATTTTGGGTGAGATTCAGCTCTTATTTCAATAAGAGATTTATTCAATCCATCAACATATGACTGATGATGTTTTGTGTGATGTATTTTCATAGTTTCAGCATCAAAAAAGGGTTCCAATTCATCATATTCATAAGATAATTTTGGAAGTTGGTAAAGGACCATGTACTATACAAACATAATCCACATATATTCTTCAAGCTGAAATAAAAATATGAAAAAATTAGGAACAATAGATTTAGAAATACTACATCTTGCAGTTAAAGAAAAAGGTACGTTTAATGAAAATAATTTAGAAAATTCAGAATTAAAAAGACATGGTGTTGGAAAAATATTAGATACACTAGCATCATTAAAGGATAGAAAATTTATTTCATTAAATAAAGACGGGTCATTTTCAATTACAGAATTAGCTCGAGAAATTCTTTGGAGTTCAAACATTCCAACATGGGCAAAGATATTAAGATTATTACAAATAAAATCATGCAATCTAAATCAAATTATAGAAATTATTGGAATGTCAGAAAACGAAATCATTGCAGAGATAGAAAAACTAAGAAAAAATGAATTTTTGTTAATGTCACCTCAGAGACAAGAAAATAAACTGATTAAAATTTATGAAATATTACCAGACGGAATTAATGAAGTAGATAAAACAGAGACAGAAGGATTCAACAAAATAAAATTTGGGGAAATAAAATCAAATGGAGGTATTTTAGAAATTATAGATGAAATTAAAAAAGATGTACAAAAGATATCCAATTCTGAGATTGAAAAAGACAACATTATAAAAAAATTAAATAATTTAAAAAATAAACTTGAAATATAAAAAAATATTAGATATTATTTTAGATGTGAATTTAGAAAATCATGGAAGTGGTTCATGACCTCGCTTGTAGCCACTCCATTTTCTATACTCATAATCAGTTAATGGCATTTCACAACCACATTTACAGAAAGTTTTCATAAAATTATAAGAAATAATAGTATATTTTTAGATTAGGTTTGAAATATACTAAGTAGTAATCAATATTTTTTTAAAAAAAATAAATTAAAAAAGATCGCATTAATTTAAAAAAATTATTTTGAAAGAATTTTATTTTGAATTTGGGCTAAAATCAA
>Ga0209709_10003956_pt1 | contig 12088 bp, 9 predicted proteins | sample ArcticOcean_MG_C_2_FD_187435 | JGI IMG/M metagenome (GOLD analysis project Ga0209709, IMG submission 187435) | Marine microbial communities from western Arctic Ocean - ArcticOcean_MG_CB4_136 (SPAdes) (version 2) | ecosystem: Environmental > Aquatic > Marine > Oceanic | place: Arctic Ocean... | reverse complement strand
CACAAATCCAACGAACGTTTAATGCACGACGTGGAATTGTGTATGAAGTATCGAGTCCCAATTACGATTACTTCATTAGGTGCTAGAGTTGAGGTAAATGACGCAATGCATTCCGTGGGTGGAATTACTCTGCATGATGTTATTAATAACAAATTTGCGAAGAAAGCGGTCGAAAAGGGAGCTGATGGATTAATTGCTGTTGCAGCTGGTGCTGGTGGGCATGCTGGTCGTTTATCACCGTTCCCCTTAATTTCTGAAATCAGACGCTGGTACAATGGTCCTTTGGCTTTGTCTGGAGCTATAGCTTCCGGAGATGCCGTTTTAGCTGCTCAGGCCATGGGTGCAGATTTTGGTTACATTGGGTCAGCTTTTATTGCCACGAAAGAGGCGAGGGCAGATGAACTTTATAAGCAGATGATTGTAGATTCTGAAGCAGATGACATCATTTATTCAAACTTATTTACCGGCGTACATGGTAATTATTTAGCGCCTAGCGTAAAAGCTGCAGGTATGGATCCAAATAATCTGCCTGAAGGTGATATTTCAACAATGAACTTTGGTGATTGGGATAAAAAACCTAAGGCCTGGAAAGAAATTTGGGGTTGTGGGCAAGGAATCGGATCTGTCACTGATATTTTAAATGTTGAAGACTTAGTTTTACGGTTAGAGGTTGAATATTTAAAAGCAAAGACAAGAATAAGTGTGTAATAGTAAAAACATGGAAATTGAAAACTAGGAGTAAAATTTGGATGTAATTCAATTGATAATTAGTGGTCTTTCTACTGGTTGCGTATATGGCTTAATCGCTATGGGTTTCGTTTTGATATATAAAGCAACTGAAGCAATCAATTTTGCTCAGGGTGATATGATGATGATGGGTGCTTTTATTACTTTAGGATTAACGAATAGTGATTATATGGCATTGCCCTTTTGGATTTCAGTTCCAATTACCATAGCTCTTATGGGATGCTTGGGTTATCTACTAGATTCACTAATTATTAGGCGCATGTTTGGACAGAGCCAATTAGCTGTAGTTATTCTTACAATTGCGCTAGGCTTTGTTGCTCGTTTTATAGCGGGTGCAATTTGGGGCCATGAGCCTCAAAGTCTTGAAAGTCCCATAGCAGGAGAGTATTTCAAGATTTCTAACATTGTAATAGGCGTTCCTGAAATATGGATAATCCTGGTTACGGTATTCTTAACAGCCGTATTATTTTTGTTCTTTGCAAAGACTAAACTTGGTGTTGCAATGCAAGCGGCAAGCCAAAATCAGATGGCTGCATATTATATGGGAATTCCAGTTAGACGAATTAACTCATTGATCTGGGCATTATCGGGAATTGTAGCGGCTATTGCTGGCATATTATTTGCTTCAAAAAATGCAATTGATCCCGCAACAGGTTTACTTGGAATTAAGGCTTTTGCAGCTGCTGTTATAGGTGGTTTAGGCAGCTTACCTGGAGCTTTGCTGGGTGGGCTTTTAATAGGATTGATAGAGCCATTTGCTTCAAGGTATTTGGATGGTGATATTGCTCGCCTCATGCCATATTTAGTTTTAGTTTTAATACTAGTTTTCAGACCACATGGAATTTTATCCCAAGTGCAGAAGAAAAAGGTTTAAAAATGCGAGTAATTTTTAAAAAATCTTATGAAGCTGATATCCGATTATTCAAGGACGGTGTGCAAGCTTTCTGGTATTTACTCTTATTAGTAATTGCTGTTATTTTACCTTTTTTAATTAATGAATACTGGGTTGGCGAATTCAGCTTGATGCTTATATGGGCAATTGCCGGTATGGGACTGATGCTTTTGGTTGGGCATACAGGTCAAGCTAGTCTTGGCCACGCCGCATTTATGGCAGTGGGTGCATATTCGAATGTAATAATGCAGAACAATTTTAATATTCCCTTTATATTATCGTTGCCATTATCAGGAATTCTGGCTGGCTTAGTAGGTGCTTGTATTGCGTTACCAACACGCAAGTTACATGGGATTTATATGGCTATAGCTACTATTGCCATTGGTGTTCTTGCAGAAGATTTGATTGTTATTCTTGAGCCGTGGACTGGTGGTGTGGGCGGAATATTTGCACCTTCTATCAAGCTTTTTGGACTTGATTTTGATCGATATAATAACGTATCGGGTCTTTACTGGTTAATTTTGGCAATAACTGTCTTAATCGTTTTAGGTTACAAGAATATATTAAGATCACCGTTAGGTAGAAGCTTTGCCGCTGTTCGGGATAGTGAAATTTCTGCTCAAGCCATGGGAGTTAATATTGGCAAAACTAGGACATTAAGTTTTGCTATTTCATGTGCTATAACTGGTATCTCAGGTGCTTTGATGGGCCATTTCAGTTACGTGTTTACTAATGAAACTTTTAACATAGTGATTTCTATAAATTTATTATTAATGATTGTTGTTGGAGGTGTTGGATTTATACATGGCGCATTTTTGGGTGCAATGGTAGTTACGTTTTTACCAAGTGGTATAAGTTTCACAAGGGATGCATTTTTTTCTGACTTCCATATTATTCCTGGTATTGAAAGTGGAATATTTGGATTAATTTTAATTGTAGTAATCTTGTTTGAACCGATGGGGCTCTATGGAAGATGGTTGAAATTTAAAACATATTTTGATCTCTTTCCATTCTATCGCAAAGACATGTTTCGACGTCAAAAAACATACCTGAAAACAGAGAGAACAAGATGAGTTTCTTAAAACTTAAGGATGTAACTTTACAATTTGGTGGAGTTACAGCAGTGGACAATATAAGTTTTGAAGTTGAAGAGGGTGAAGTTTTTTCCTTGGTTGGTCCTAATGGTGCAGGTAAATCAACAATATTTAATATTCTATCAAGGTTTTATAAACCAAATAATGGTGAAATAATATTCGATGGTAAAAACCTTTTAGAAAAACAAAGCCACGAAGTGGCTAGTTTGGGTATTGCAAGAACATTTCAAAATATTGAATTATTTGAACAGGCAAGTGTATTGCAAAACCTTCTAGTTGCCCGACAAACTCATAGAACGTCAAACGCTTTGTCCGAAATGTTATTTCTGCCTTCTGTAAAAAAAGAAGAATATAGACATCGGTTGAAAGTTGAAAAAGTTATAGATTTTTTAGATTTACAGGCTTACCGGGAGAAATTTATATCTGGACTGCCTTATGGAGTGCGGAAAATTGTTGAGTTAGGAAGAGCGCTAGCTATAGAGCCTAAATTATTGCTTTTGGATGAACCTGCATCTGGATTATCGGTGGAGGAAACACAAGACGTTGCTTTTTGGATAGAAGATATTAAAAAAGTAATGGGTATTACTGTTTTGATGGTAGAGCATGATATGAATCTCGTTACCAGCGTTTCTGATAGAGTAATGGCTTTGGCTGATGGTAAGAAATTAGCGATGGGTTCACCAGAAGAGGTTAAAAACCATCCAGCTGTTATTGAGGCGTACTTAGGTGTTTCAGAAGAGTTTGAAAAATGAAAAACCCTATTCTTAAAATAGACAATTTAGAAAGCTATTATGGTCCAATAATGGCGATAAGAGGTGTTTCTCTTGTTGTTAATGAAGGGCAAATTGTAACTGTCTTAGGCGCCAATGGAGCGGGAAAGACAACACTTTTAAAAACAATTTCTGGAATTATGGACCCTGAAAAGGGAACGATTTCTTTAATGGGAGAAAACATTCAAGGAATTGAGCCTGACAAGATTGTAAAAAAAGGAATAACACATGTTCCTGAAGGGCGAGAAGTGTTTCCAATCCTGACAGTTGAAGAGAATTTAAAAATGGGTGCATTTTCAAGAACAGATAGAGAAAATATTTTAGTAGATTTAAATTTAGTGTATGATTACTTTCCAATTTTGCGTAGCTGCAAGTTGCAGCAAGCTGGTACCCTGTCAGGTGGTCAACAACAAATGATGGCGATTGGTAGAGGCTTGATGGCTAGGCCGAAAGTAATGCTTTTGGATGAACCTAGTTTGGGCCTTAGTCCTCTTCTCACCAAAGATATTTTTAAGATAATAAAAAGATTGAATGTAGAACAAGGTGTCACAATGATACTGGTAGAACAAAATGCTAAAGTTGCCCTAAATATTGCAAATTATGGATATGTTATGGAGCTTGGTAGGATAGTAATGAGCGATGAATCTAGTAAGCTTATAAATTCCAAAGATATTCAAGAATTTTATTTAGGTCAAAATAATGAACCTTCAGAACGTGGGCAAAAGCGTTGGAAGCAAAAAAAAACATGGCGTTAAGGATCTAGATGGTGAGTAAAGGAAAAATTCCTGAGCAAGTCGAGGTTGCAGGAATTAAAATAAATAAAAATTTAAGTGAGGGTCCATACTTTGTCGATGGTAAGGATACTTTAGCAAAATTATGGAAATTACGCTGTGAAACATCAGGCCATAAAGTAGCGCATCGTGAAAAAAAGTTTGGTATTTGGTCATCGTATAGTTGGGATAATTTTTACAAATGTTCGCGCTTAATAGGTCTAGCTTTAATTTCAATGGGTTTAAATAGAGGTGAAGTTGTAAGTATTCTATCGGAAGATAGTAAAGAGTGGATATATACAGATTTAGCGATTCAATCTGTTGGCGGTATATCATCTGGTGTTTACCCAACAGATAGTGCTCGTCAGTTAGCTTATCTTGTAAATGATAGTGATAGTAAGTTTTTATTTTTAGAGAATGACGAGCAGTTAGATAAGTATTTATCTGTTGCTGATCAGATGCCTAAATTAAGTAAGGTTATTGTTTATGAAAAAGATGGACTTGCAGATTTTAATGATCCTAGGGTTATCTTTCTCGATGAATTATATGAAATTGGAGAAATGGAACTTGAAAAATTAAATGGTTCGTTTGAGGAGTCTATAGAAGAAGGCTCTTCAGACGATACCTCTATTTTGATTTATACCTCTGGAACCACTGGTGATCCTAAAGGTGTAGAAATAACTGGAAATAATATTATGTTTTCAATATCTGCTGGAGGGCAAAGTTTACCAGTTAATAATATGGATGAACAACTTTGTTTCTTGCCATTATGTCATATTTTAGAACGATTAATTTCTGTTTTCCAACCGATAGGAGCAGGATCTGTTATCAATTTTGCTGAAAGCCCAGAAACAGTTTTTGACAATCTGCGAGAGATCAGTCCGACTATCTTCACGGCGGTGCCTAGGGTGTGGGAACGATTATATTCAAGGGTCTCTATTATGATTGGGGATGCTACTCCTTTTGGTAGGTGGGCTTTTAATACTGCATTGTCTGCAGGGATGAAGAAGGTTAGAGCTGAGGATCAAAATAAATCAATACCATTGAGCTATTTGTTTTGGAACCTAGTCCTCTTAAGAAATATGCGAAGAATGTTAGGAATGGATAACTTACGAAGAGGTACCACTGGCGCTGCCCCTATCTCTCCAGAATTATTGACATGGTTTAGAGCGATTGGTGTAAAAATTTTTGAAGGTTATGGCATGAGTGAAAGTGCTGGCATCATTTCACTAAATTATCAAGGGAATGAAAAAAATGGAACAGTGGGCTCTGTCATACCAGGAGCCAAGCTAAGGATTGGTGAGAATGATGAAATCCAATACAAAGGTGGAAATTGTTTTAAAGGTTATTGGCGTAAGCCAGAAAAAACAAATGAAACATTTACATCTGATGGTTGGATGCGAACTGGTGATATTGGTTTGATAGATTCCGAAGGTTTTTTAACTATTACTGGACGCATGAAAGATATAATAATTACCGCTGGTGGGAAAAACATAACACCAAGTGAAATAGAAAATAGATTAAAATTTTCGCCATATATCTCTGACACAATTATTATTGGAGACAAACGTAAATTTGTGTCATGTTTAGTTATGATTGATCAGGAAAATGTTGAAAAGTTTGCTCAAGATAATAGAATCTCATTTTCAGATTTTGCTTCTTTGTGTGCTGCAAAGGAGATTGTAGAACTTATTGGGAATATTGTTGAAGATGTTAATAGGGATTTTGCCAGGGTGGAGCAAATTAAGAAATTCCGGCTAATTGATATATTATTGACAGCTGAAGACGATGAATTAACTGCAACTATGAAGTTAAAGCGTGGCTTTGTAGAAGAAAAACACAAAACGCTGATTGACGAAATGTACTTATGAATTAATGTTAACAACTATAATCTAGGGAGAAATTTTATGAAAAACCTTTTTAAGGCAGCCGTAATAGCTGTTCTTTTTGTGGGAACTGCTAACGCTGATCAAGGCGTTACAGATACTCAAGTGCTTATCGGTTCAAATCAAGATATGTCTGGACCATTTGCTGCATTTGGAGCACCTGCAATGGAAGCAGCTCAATTGTATTTTGATGAAGTGAATGCCAATGGTGGTGTTCATGGGCGTCAAATAAAGATGATCGTAGAAGACCATGGGTACCAAATGCCCAAGGCGATGTCTAATCTAAATAAATTAGTAAATTCTGATAAGATTTTTGCTATGTTGCTGAGCCTGGGGACTCCTATGAACATTGCTTCATTTCCTCTTTTGGAGGCTAAAAAAGTGGCAAACGTTTCACCTTTGACAGCAGCTAGACAAATGATTGATCCACCCTCACCATATAAGTATGCTGGCACATCATCATATTATGATCAAATGCTAACAGCAGTACCATACATGTCTGAAACAACAGGTGTTAAAAATGTATGCTCAATGTACATACCATCAGACTTTGGGTTGGAAATTGCTGAAGGAACGAAGGATGCCGTAGCAGCTTCTGGATCAGGTCTTACTTTTGGAGGTGAAACCAAACATAAGCCAGATGAATTAGATTTTGTTGGTTCACTATCTAAACTTACAGCATCAGGGTGTGAACTGATAACTGTTGCACTTGGAGTTAAGCAAACGCTAACAGTTTTGGGAACGGCCAAGAAGATGGGTTTAGCTGATTTAAAATTCTTAGGAGGATCTGCCTCAATGCATACATTGATAGCTAAAGTACCTGGAGGCCCTGGAAATGGTTTTTATGCTGCTTCTGGTTGGGCAGATATTGTTGCTCGCATGGGTGACCCTGTCGTTGGTGGCTGGGTTGGCAAGTACAGTGAAGCAACGGGAGGTTTCCCTGGAACTGGAGCTTTACTAGGAAGATCTGCAGCGGAAGTATTTGTTAGAGGTCTAGAAGCAGCAGGGAGAGATTTGACTTCTGCTAGTTTCCAAGCTGGTATGGAATCCTTAAATTTCGAAGATAAAATTAGTGGTGTGATGGTTAATTTTACAGCTGATAATCACCAGGGTGCTAACGATGTAGTTATCAGCCAAGTACAGGGTGATAATTGGGTTGAATTAGCTCGCCGGTAAATTTTGTAAAAATAAAAAGCGCTGCTTGATTACTTTTTGCAGCGCTTTTTTCTTTGTTAGTCTTTAAATGGGAAAGACAACTACAAATTGGAGAGTAAATAATGTCGATAATACGTGCTGCAGTATGTCATGAATTTGGAAAGCCCCTAGTAGTAGAAGAGGTGCTGCTACGTGAAGCCAAATCTGGCGAAGTTGAAGTTACTCTCAAAGCTTGTGCAATTTGCCATTCAGACATCTCTCATATGGCGGGTGATTGGGGTGGACATTTACCTGCAGTTTATGGACATGAAGCAGCTGGCATAATTACGGGTATTGGGACTGAGGTTTCGTACTATAAAATTGGAGACACAGTTCTAGTTACACTAATACGCTCGTGCGGTGAATGTATTTCTTGTAGTACTGGAAAGCCTACGTGTTGTGAAACTAGATATGATGTCGTGTCGGGCCCACTACAAACGTTAGGTGGTGGGGCAATGCAGCAAGGATTGGCAACCGGTGCTTTTGCCGAAAAAGTCGTAGTGGACCAGAGTCAAATCCAAACTATTCCAGAAGATATCTCTATGGCTTCTGCGTCATTATTAGCTTGTGGAGTAATTACTGGAATGGGTGCTGTTACCAATACAGCAAAGGTTAGTACTGGTTCAACGGTAGTTGTGATTGGCGCCGGTGGTGTAGGCCTTAACGCTATACAGGGCGCAGCGATTGCTGGTGCATCCAAGATCATAGCAATAGATGTGTCTGAAGAAAAACTAAATGCGGCTAAAGAATTTGGTGCAACTAACGGTATTTTAACCAGTGAAGAGAAACCGTATCGAATCGTAAAAAAAATGACTGGGGGTCGTGGTGTTGATTATGTCTTTGTAACTGTTGGCTCAATACCAGCTTATGAAAGTGCAAGTAGATTTTTAAGTGTGGGTGGCAGTGTTGTAATGGTTGGAATGCCTCCATCTGGTGCAAAAGTAGCTATTGAGCCTGTAATTTTAGCTACGACCAGTCAATCATTATTAGGTTCTTATATGGGAAGCTCAGTTCTCAAAAAAGATATTCCTGTTTTAATCGATTTGTATAAACAGGGCCGATTAAAACTTGATGAGTTAGTGACGAGAAAATATTCGCTCAATGAAATAAATGAAGCAGTAAATGATGTTAAATTGGGTAATACTCGTCGCAATGTAATAGTATTTGATTGATTAACTTTTCCCTTTGAGAAAAATTAATGACTACTAGAAAAACGACCAATTTGAACATCATAATCTACAGCTAATTCATAATCTGGATCATCATTTTGCATTACAGTTAATTGACCAGATTTGTTTAATAAGCGATGACAGTCTGAAGATAAATGACGTAACATTAAACGCTTTCCTGCAGATTTATATTTTTTTGCTACAGCCTCAATTGCTTGCAAAGCGCTCTGATCGACTACTCTTGATTTCATGAAGTCAAGAATAACAATTTCAGGATCAGTTTCTGGTGCAAATAGTTCCATAAAGCTTGTAGCAGATCCAAAAAATAGTGGACCCTCAATTTCGTATACAAGTGCCCCAATTTCTGTATCAGAGGGGCGTGCTGTTGCATGAATTCTTGATGCGGCATTCCAAGCATACACTAAGGCAGATACTATGACACCAACTATCACAGCTATTGCTAAGTCTTCCATTACTGTTACGAAAGTTACTAACAAAATTACAAGCGCATCTGCACGGGGGACTATAAATAAAAGACGAAGTGAATTCCATGCAAATGTTCCTATTACTACCATAAACATTACACCTACCAATGCTGCTAGTGGAATCATTTCAATAATAGAACTTCCATAAAGGATAAAAAGGAGCAGAAAAAGGGCAGCAGAAATTCCAGAAATGCGTGTTCTACCTCCAGAATTAATGTTTATCATTGATTGACCAATCATAGCACAACCACCCATGCCACCAAAAAATCCAGTTATAGTATTGGCTGCTCCTTGGGCTAAACATTCTTGAGATGCGCCCCCTTTTTTACCAGTTATTTCACCGACTAGGTTCAGAGTTAGTAAGCTTTCGATCAAACCAATCATTGCTAAAATTAATGAATAAGGAAGTATGATCATAAATGCCTCAAATGTTAATGGTATTTCAGGAATATGGAATTCAGGTAAGCTACCAGCCATTGACGCTAGATCGCCTACGCGGGGAACAGCAATATTAAAAAATACAACCAATCCAGTAACTATTCCTATTGCAACTAATGGGGGTGGAATAGCTTTGGAGACTTTCGAAGTTAACCATATTATAAACATAGTACCAAAAACTAATGAGAGGGTTAAATATAAGGTTGTCCCGCTCATCCAAATATGAGTCCCTTCTGAATTAGCAAACTTAAACTGCTCTAATTGAGCAAGGAAAATAACCACTGCCAAACCATTTACAAACCCCAACATCACGGGATGTGGCACCATTCTTATAAATTTTCCTAATCTTAAAAAGCCAGCAATAAGTTGCATTATTCCCATCAAAACCACACTAGCAAATAAATAGTCCACACCATGACTTGCCACTAGTGAAACCATTACTACCGCTAGAGCGCCCGTAGCTCCAGAAATCATCCCTGGTCTTCCACCAAATACAGCAGTGATTAACCCAACGATAAAAGCAGCATAAAGCCCAACTAAGGGTGCAACGCCAGCGACAAATGCAAAAGCAATAGCTTCTGGAACAAGGGCAAGTGAAACAGTTAATCCGCATAAAATCTCAGTACTTAATTTAACTTTTTTGATTTCAGATTTTTGGTTATTAAAAAAACTTATTGAGCGTGCAAAAGCTCGCATTGATGTTTGTTGTGTCATTGAAAATCTCTTTAAATTTCATGCACGTGTAGTGATGAAATAAATAAATATAAAGAGTTAATTTAATTATTATTAATAATTCAAATATTCTGTTTAAAATTATTAAAAATTTAAGACTAAAAGTATAATTTATTACTGGATATTATTAATAATTTTGCGCAAAGTAGCTGTAAGTTGGAGTGCTTTGCATGAAATTAAAAGATTTAGAAATATTTGTAGTAGGTACGCCACCTCCTGGCTGGGGAGGAAGGTATTGGATCTTTGTTAAACTGACTGCAGATAATGGCATAGTAGGTTATGGGGAGGTATATGCATCTTCTGTTGGACCTGATGCCATGAAGGCAGTGATAGAAGACGTCTTTAATCGACATATGTCTAATGAAAATCCAGAAAACGTTGAACTAATGTTCCGTCGAGCCTACTCTAGTGGGTTTACTCAAAGACCAGATCTAACTGTAATGGGTGCTTTTTCTGGATTAGAAATTGCCTGTTGGGATATATTGGGTAAGGCATTTGATAGGCCTGTTTATGCTTTAATTGGTGGGTTAATGAACAAGCGCATCAGATCTTACACCTATCTTTATCCTCTCCCACATCATAATATCAAGGATTTTTGGTTGTCCCCAGAAATGGCTGCAGAATCAGCCGTAGAGATGGTTAAGCTTGGCTTTACTGCTTTAAAGTTCGATCCTGCCGGACCTTACACAATAAGAGGCGGTCATCATCCCTCAATGCGAGATATTGAGAAATCAGTATTATTTTGCAAAGCAATTCGAGATGCAGTCGGTACAAAAGCTGATCTATTATTTGGAACGCATGGGCAATTTAACACCGCAGGTGCCATCAGATTAGGTCGAAGATTAGAAGTTTTTGATCCCTTATGGTTTGAAGAACCAATACCACCAGATAATTTATTGGAATTCGCAAATGTTGCAAAACAAGTTCGGATTCCTATTGCAACTGGAGAGAGAATGACCACCAAGGCAGAATTTGGTGCTATCCTTCGAACTGGCGGTGCTTCGATTTTGCAACCTGCTTTAGGTAGATCTGGTGGGATTTTGGAAACTAAGAAAATAGCAGCATTAGCTGAGGTTTATAATGCGCAAATTGCACCACACCTTTACGCTGGGCCCGTTGAGTGGGCGGCAAATATTCAACTTGCGGCAAATATTCCGAATCTTTTATTAGTAGAAACCATTCAGACGGGTGGTGAGTTTCATTTGAAATTAATTAAAAATTCAATTACCTGGGAAGATGGTTATATTAATGCACCCACCGCTGCTGGACTAGGCATTGAGTTTGATGAAAAAGTAGCATTAGAAAACCCCTATACTGGCAAAGAGTTGCATCTTCAAATGACCGAAGCTGGATGTGATTATCAAAATAAGAATGATTTTTTAGGCGGGGCACCCCCAAGAAAAAACTAGTTCTTGGCCTATAATTAATTTCTTTTAAATCCTGATTTTGAAAAATGTAATTTATGAATATTACTCAAGCTAAGACTTTTTTGATAATTACTGTTATCATAGATTCAATGGGAATTGGACTGATAGGACCAGTCATGCCCGCTTTACTTAAAGAACTAGGAAATACTGGTGTTAGCACTGCAGCTATTTGGGGAGGATTATTAGCCACGTCATTTGCATTTATGCAATTTTGTTTTGGCCCATTTTTGGGAAATCTATCTGATAGTTATGGAAGGCGACCCGTTTTATTACTCTCGCTATTTGTAATGGTAATTGATTATCTAATTATGGGTTATGCCGCATCAATTTGGGTATTATTTATTGGTAGATTGGTTGGAGGTGTAACGGCTGCAACCCATTCTACTGCAATGGCCTATATGGCGGATATTTCTAAAAATAATGAAAAAGCACAAAACTTTGGTTTGATTGGTGCAGCGTTTGGTATTGGGTTTGTGCTTGGTCC
>Ga0209709_10003955_pt1 | contig 12089 bp, 14 predicted proteins | sample ArcticOcean_MG_C_2_FD_187435 | JGI IMG/M metagenome (GOLD analysis project Ga0209709, IMG submission 187435) | Marine microbial communities from western Arctic Ocean - ArcticOcean_MG_CB4_136 (SPAdes) (version 2) | ecosystem: Environmental > Aquatic > Marine > Oceanic | place: Arctic Ocean... | reverse complement strand
AAAGGCAAATATTTTCCTTAGATGTGATCAAAAAGACCTAAAGATTAAATTAAACATGGAAAATCAGGAAGATTACAAAGTTTTTCAAAAAGTAAGAGACTTAAAAGACAGTTTTTAGTTGCCGTTATAACTTGACATGACAACTTAGAAAGTTATATTGCCTCTATTTCCAAATATGAAATTAAAACTATGTCTTTTGCAGTTATACAAACAGGTGGCAAGCAATATAAGGTTTCAGCAAGTGAAATCCTTAAAATTGAGAGACTCGAAAATGCTGAAGGAAAAACTGTAGAGTTTAAAAACGTTCTTTTTTTAAACGACGATAATTCAACTGAGATTGGAAATCCAAATATTAAAGGTGCAAAAGTTGAAGCTACCATATTAAAAAATACAAGAAATAAAACTGTTTTAGTTTTTAAAAAAAGAAGAAGGAAAAATTCAAGAAAAAAATATGGTCATAGACAACCTATATCCCTGGTCAGAATTACAAAAATTTTCTCTAAAGATGGAAAATTAATTGCTGAAGCGGGCCCTCAAAAGAAATTAACTAAAAAAATAGTGAAAGCTGACTCAGAAAGAGAAAAACAAATAATCGAAGCAAAAAAAACAAAAGATGAAAAAGATAAAAAAATTAAAAAGTCAGTAAAAAAAATTGAAGCGAAAGATCAAAAAGTCGCAAAAAATATCGAAAAAACTGAAACAAAAAAGAAACCTTTAACAACTAAAAAAAAATGATAGTATAAATCTAGAGTTGAAACTATGGCTACAAAAAAAGCAGGGGGATCATCACGAAACGGAAGAGATAGTGCTGGAAGGCGACTAGGTGTAAAAAAATATGGTGGTGAACTTGTGTTGCCTGGAAATATCATAGTTAGACAAAGAGGAACAAAAATACACCCAGGTGATTGTGTAGGTATTGGTAGAGACCACACAATTTTCTCTTTAATAAAAGGTAAAATTCAATTCAAAACAAAAAAACTAAACAGAACTTTTGTATCTGTTATTCCCAGCTAATTTCATTAACTCCAATATTTAATTAGTTGTAGTTGTTTTATGAAATTTTTAGATCAAGCAAAAATATATGTAAAAGCAGGTGACGGTGGCTCTGGTGCTGCTAGTTTTCGTAGGGAAAAATTTGTAGAATTTGGAGGGCCAGATGGTGGAGATGGTGGAAATGGTGGATCGATAATTTTTGTTGCAGATGATAATTTAAATACCCTTATTGATTTTAGGTATCAGCAACATTTTAAAGCAGAAAAAGGCGCAGATGGAAAAGGTAAAAAAAAAACTGGAAAAAGTGGAAATAATTTAATTTTAAAAGTTCCCGTTGGAACTCAAATTTTTGAAGAAGACAATAATACACTGATTGAGGATCTTACTAAATCTCAACAAAAAATTGTTTTAGCAAACGGTGGTAGGTATGGTCTAGGAAATGTCAGATTTAAAAGTGCAACTAATCGAGCCCCGAGAAAAAGAACAAAAGGATCTGAGGGAGAAAGTTTTTGGATTTGGTTACAACTTAAAGTTATTGCGGATATTGGTATTATTGGAATGCCTAACTCTGGAAAATCAAGTTTACTATCTAAGCTTACAGCTGCTAAACCAAAAATTGCCAATTATCCTTTCACAACAATTAACCCTAATCTTGGTGTTACTACTTATGATGATAAGGAAATAACTTTAGCAGATATACCTGGTATTATTGAAGGCGCACATGAAGGAGTAGGTTTAGGCGATAAATTCTTGAGACATATAGAAAGATGTAAGAGCCTTTTACATTTAATTGATATTACTGATGAAAACTTGTTAGAAAACTATTTTAAGGTAAGAAAAGAACTTGCTAGGTACAGTAAAAAACTTGTTAAAAAAAATGAAATTATTGTCTTTAATAAGATTGATATATCAGAGGAAACTGAAACAAATGAAAAAATAAACATATTTAAAAAAAAATTAAATAAAAAAATTTATACAATATCTGCCTTAAAAAAAAAGGGTCTAGTAAATATTAAAAAAGTATTAATTAACCATGTACATAAATAAATCAAAAAAAATTGTAATTAAAATTGGGTCATCAATTTTAATAGACAAAGAGGGAAAGCCTAAAAAAAAATGGTTAATAGAATTCGTTAAAGATATAAAGCTGCTAATAAAGCAAAAAAAAGAAGTTGTGATCGTTTCATCTGGGGCTATAGCGTTAGGTTGCGAATATTTGAAAATTAAAAAAAGTGGCCTAAAAGTTGATAAAAGTCAGGCAGTAGCATCCATTGGTCAAATTGAGTTAATGGATTTTTATAAAAAAATTTTTGAAAAAAGTAAAATAAAAATTTCACAAATATTACTTACACTTGATGACACTGAACAAAGAAGAAGATCTATAAATGCAAAACGAACTATTGATAACCTGTTAAAAATGGGAATAGTCCCAATTGTTAATGAAAACGATACAACGGCAACAACCGAGATTAAATATGGTGATAATGATAGACTTGCTTCTAGGGTATCACAAATAATTTCTGCTGATTGCTTAATCTTATTATCAGATGTGGATGGTCTATATACTGATAATCCAAAAAAAAATAAAAAGGCAAAGTTAATAAAAATAATTAAAGAAATTGATGAAAATATTAAAAGATACGCAAGCAAAACAGAAAATATTTATGGGACGGGTGGCATGAAAACAAAAATTGAGGCAGCTAAAATCTGCCAATTATCTGGGTGCTACATGGCTATAGCTAATGGAAATTATATGAATCCAATAAAAAAATTAATAAAAAATAAAAATTGTACGTGGTTTTTACCTAAAATTTCAAAACTTGACGCCAGAAAACAGTGGATAATAGGATCTGTTGCTCCAAAAGGTGAAATATTTATTGATCATGGAGCCCTAAGAGCAATTAAAAATGGGAAAAGTTTATTACCTGCGGGGATTACGGAAATTAAGGGTAATTTTGAAAAAGGCGATCATATTTTAATTAAAGATCCAAACAATACTGAATGTGCTCGAGGTTTAACATCTTTTTCTTCTTTTGAAATTGAAAAAATTAAAGGTTCTCATAGTAGTGAAATTAAAAATATATTAGGTTATGCAAGTAGAGATGAAATTATTCATAAAGATGATTTGGTAAGATTATAAAATGTATAGAAATTTATACATGCAACAAGTAGGCGTAAAAGCAAAAATTGCATCTAATAATATATCACATTTAAATATTGTAAAAAAAAACTTAGTACTAAAAAAATTTAGAAAATATCTAATAATTAATTCAAAATTAATTTTAAAAGAAAATAAAAAGGATATTGTTAGTGCTAAATTAAAAAAAATGAGCACTAGTATGATTGATAGACTTAGCTTAAAAGAAGAAAAAATATTTCAAATTGCTAAATCACTCGATGAGATTATTAAATTTAAAGATCCTGTTGGAAAAGTATTGTCTTCGTGGAAAAGACCTAATGGCTTAATAATTAAAAGAGTATCAATACCATTGGGTGTAGTAGGTGTAATTTATGAAAGCAGACCAAATGTTACTTCTGATATTGCTGCGCTTTGTTTTAAGGCTGGTAGTGCCGTAATTTTACGTGGAGGATCCGAAGCATTTTACTCAAATAAAATACTTGCGTACTTGTTTAGAAAAGCACTTATCAGTGAAAAATGTAATAAAAATTGTGTTCAATTGGTTAAAAGTAAAGATAGGCGCAATGTTGATTATCTTTTATCGAAAATGCAAAAATATGTTGATGTTATAATTGCGAGAGGTGGAAAGAATTTAATAAAAAAAGTTCAAACAAAATCTAAGATTCCTACCATAGGACACCTGGAAGGAATATGTCACGTTTATATAGATAAAAAAGCAGATTTAGATATGTCTGTAAGAATTGTTAAAAATGCTAAAATGAGAAATGTTAGTATATGTGGAGCTGCAGAAACTTTATTAATAGATAATGCATGCTTAAAAACACATTGTACACCAATATTAAATGCATTAACTAAATCAGGATGCAACATTATAGGAGATGAAATAATTAAAAAAGAATTCTCAGGAATAATAAAAATTGCAAAATTAAAAGATTGGAATACCGAATACCTTTCTCCTACCATATCTGTTAAAAGTGTTAATGGAGTTAACGATGCAATTAACCATATAAATAAATATGGTAGTTTTCATACTGATTCAATAATAACAAAAAATAAAAAAACAGCAGAAAAATTTCTTTCAAAAGTTAAAAGCTCAATTGCTGTACACAACGCTTCTACGCAATTTGCAGATGGAGGTGAATTTGGATTTGGTGCTGAAGTTGGTATATCAACGAACAAAATGCATCCTCGAGGGCCCGTTGGTTTAGACCAACTTACAACTTATAAATATGTTGTAGAAGGCAAGGGTCAAATAAGGAAATAATTTTTGAAAAAAATATTAAAAAAAAAAAATAAAAAAATTGGTATTTTGGGTGGAACATTTGATCCCCCTCACGAAGGTCATTTAAATATTTCTAAAATTGCGTTAAAAAAACTTAAGTTAAATGAAATAATATGGTTGATCACTAAACAAAACCCATTAAAGCAAAAACCTTATTTAAGTGTAAATGTAAGAAAAAAATTATCCAAAAATCTCATTAAAAAGTATAAAAAAATATCAATCAAATATCTTGATGATTTAATAAAATCAAAAAATACATTTGACCTATTAAATTTTTTATTCAAAAAAAAAACAAAATTATATTTTTTAATTGGTGCTGATAATCTTGTGAATTTTCATAAATGGAAAAATTGGAAAAACATACCTAAACTTGCAAAAATAGTTGTTTTTGCGAGACCTAGTTATTCTAGGAAAGCTCTTAGCTCTATTGCGGCAAAAAAGCTTAAAAAAGAAGATTGGATTTACTTAAATTATAAAAAGATTAATATTTCATCTTCTTTAATAAGAAAATTTTGGTAAAATAAATTTAAATGCATTTAAAAGAAATTACTCAACTTAAAAATGAAATAGAAAAAATTCTGAGTGACAACAAAGCAACTGAAATAAAATCGATAGATTTGAAAAATAAAACCTCAATTGCAGATTTTATGATTATTGCTAGTGGTCATTCATCAAAACATTTGCAGTCGCTGGCAGAAATATTACTTGCCAAACTTAAAGAAAATGGCATGCATAATTGCCACTTGGAAGGAAAAGATAGCAATGAATGGAAGCTAATAGATGCATTTGATGTTATAGTGCATATCTTTCATCCACAAAAAAGAAAATTTTATGAGTTAGAAAAAATGTGGTCTGAATTAATTCCAAAAGAAAGATTAATATTATGATTCCAAGAATTAATTTTAAAAAAACCCTATTATCTGTAATTTTAATATTATTTAATTTTTCTAATATCACTTATGCAGAAGATACAAATGAAATCTATAAAAAAATTGATCTTTTTAGCGAAGTTCTAGAAAAAATAAAGCTCGAGTATGTTGAGGATGTAGATCAATCTGAAGTTATGGATGCAGCAATTAATGGTATTCTTCAATCTTTGGATCCTTACTCTGCATATATGAATCCAAAACTTTTTGAAGAAATGCAAACTGAAACAAGTGGAAAATTTGGTGGCTTGGGAATTGAAGTAACTATGGAAGCTGGAGTTGTTAAAGTAATATCTCCAATTGATGACACACCAGCATCTAGAGCAGGTATAAAAGCTGGTGATTATATCGTAAAAATAGATGGAGAGCAGGTTCAAGGTAAATCTCTCATGGAAGCTGTTAATTTAATGCGTGGAAACGTAGGTTCACCAATTGAAATTACTATAAGAAGAAAAGGTTCAAAAAAAGCAAAAGTTTATAAGATCGAAAGAGAAGTTATTGAAATTAAATCGGTGGTATCAGAAATAATTGATTATGAAATAGGTTATCTACGGCTGAGTTCATTTAATCAAAATAGTGGCGCTCAATTAAGTAAAGAGATTGCTAAATTTGAAAAAAATAAGAAAATAGTTGGTTATATTTTTGACTTAAGAAATAACCCTGGAGGTCTTCTTTCTCAAGCAGTAAAGATTTCTAATTTTTTTCTTGATGACGGAGAGATTGTTTCAACTAAAGGAAGAAAAGAAAGGGAGAATAGAAAGTTCTTTGCAAAAAAAGGTGACAAAATTAATGGAAAACCATTAATTGTTCTAATCAATAATGGTTCAGCTTCTGCTTCTGAAATAGTTGCAGGCGCTTTGCAAAACCATAAAAGAGCAGTTTTATTAGGTATTACAACTTTTGGTAAAGGATCTGTTCAATCAATTATTCCTCTAAAAAATAGAGGTGCTTTACGATTAACAATATCTAAATATTACCTTCCGTCTGGAAAATCTATTTCTGAAATTGGTATATCTCCTGATATAAAAGTTGAAGAAGAAGGTGAAGAATTTTCAATCAACACCTCGACAGATAATCAATTAGATTATGCTGTCCAACTTTTTAAAGGTTAAAATTTAATGAATAAAAAAGAAGAATTACCCTTAAGAACTGGTGTGGGAATAGTTTTATTAAATGGTAAAAATAAAATTTTTGTAGGCAAGAGAATAGATAACCCTAAAAAATTTTGGCAAATGCCACAAGGGGGAGTAGACAAAAATGAAGAATTATTGCAAGCGGCAAAGAGAGAATTAAAAGAAGAAACAAGCATAAAATCAGTAGAATTAATAAAAGAATTAGATGAATGGCTAGAATACGATTTGCCAAAAAATCTTTTAGGTAAAGTTTGGAAAGGTAAATATAAGGGACAAAAGCAAAAATGGTTTATTATGAAATTTTTAGGAAATGAGAGTGAAATTAATGTAAAAACTAGTCATCCTGAATTTTTCGAATGGAAATGGATTGAGCTTGATGAGATTACAAAGGTTGTTGTGGATTTTAAACTAAATGTTTACAAAAAAATTAAAGATAAAGTTAAAACAATTATTAATTAAGAGATTTTAATGTATCAATTTTTTGATCGACTAAATATTTATTTTGGTCACTAATTTCAATAGTACTTGCTTCTTTTTCAGCCTGTTTTGTCATTTCTTCAATTTTATTTTTGTCCATATCTTTAATATTAAAAATAGAACTTGTTAAAATTGATAAATTATTATTTTTAAACTCAATAATACCGTCCTCGACATAATATTTTTCTTCAGCTGCTTCAGAGATAATTTTAATTATGCCAGGTTTTAAAAATGAAATTATAGAAACATGGTCTTTCAATATACCCATTTCACCCTCAAAAGCTGGAACAACAACTTCTTTAATGTTTTCTTTTGAGAAAAAAGATTTTTCTGGATTTACTATTTCAATTTTAAATTCTTCACTCATTAATCAGCAGCGTCTTTCGCCATTTTTTCTGCTTTTTCTATAACTTCCTCAATTGTCCCTACCATATAAAATGCTGCTTCTGGTAAATGATCATATTCACCTTTGCAAATTTCATCAAAACCCTTAATCGTAGATTCTAAATCCACTAATTTTCCTGGTGAGCCTGTAAAAACTTCTGCAACGAAAAAAGGTTGCGATAAAAACCTTTGAATTTTTCTAGCTCTTGCTACGGTGAGTTTATCTTCTTCAGAAAGCTCATCCATACCTAAAATGGCAATAATATCTTGCAAAGATTTATATGTTTGTAAAATTTTTTGTACTTCCCTTGCAACTCTATAATGTTCATCACCAACTATTCTTGGGTCTAAAATTCTAGATGTTGAATCTAGCGGGTCTACAGCTGGATAGATTCCTATTTCTGCTATTTGTCTAGACAATACCGTTGTTGCATCCAAATGGGCAAAAGATGTAGCGGGAGCGGGATCTGTTAAATCATCGGCTGGAACATAAATTGCTTGCACTGATGTAATTGATCCTTTGTTGGTTGTTGTGATTCTTTCTTGAAGGTTACCCATGTCTGTTGCAAGTGTAGGCTGATACCCCACCGCTGATGGAATTCTTCCTAATAGTGCAGAAACTTCTGAACCTGCTTGTGTAAATCTAAATATATTATCAACGAAGAAAAGTACATCTTGGCCTTCTTTATCTCTAAAATATTCTGCTACAGTTAAACCTGTTAAAGCAACTCTGGCTCTGGCTCCTGGGGGTTCGTTCATTTGACCATATACCAATGCAGCTTTTGAACCTTTTCCTTCAGGTTTAATAACTCCCGAATCTATCATTTCATGATAAAGATCATTTCCTTCTCTAGTTCTTTCTCCAACTCCAGCAAACACAGAAAATCCACCATGTGCTTTTGCTACGTTATTAATTAATTCCATAATAAGAACTGTTTTACCGACGCCAGCACCTCCGAATAGACCAATTTTTCCACCTTTGGCATATGGTGCCAATAAATCAATTACTTTAATTCCTGTAACAAGAATTTCTGTTTCTGTTGATTGATCACTAAATTCAGGTGCAGACCTATGAATAGGCCATTTTTCTTTTGTTTTAACCTCCCCTTTTTCATCAATAGGCTCACCTATTACATTTATAATTCTTCCTAAAGTCTCTGGTCCGACCGGAACTTGGATAGGGGCACCTGTAGCAATTACTTCATCCCCCCTTTTTAAACCTTCAGTAGCATCCATTGCAATTGTTCTAACACTTGATTCTCCAAGATGTTGGGCTACTTCTAAAACTAATCTGCTAGTAGCATTCTTGCATTCTAATGCTGATAAAATTTCTGGCAATTCTCCATCAAATTTAACATCTACTACTGCTCCAATAATCTGTGTAATTTTTCCTTTGCTCATAATTATAAACTTTCTGCTCCTGATATAATTTCAATTAATTCTTTAGTAATTGCTGCCTGACGACTTCGGTTATATTTAATTGTAAGTTTATCCACCATGTCACCTGCATTTCGAGTTGCATTATCCATTGCACTCATTCTGGAGCCTTGTTCACTGGCTGAGTTTTCTAACATAGCTTTAAAAATCTGGGTAGAAATGTTTTTAGGCAATAAATTGTTTAAAATTTCATCTTCATCTGGTTCAAATTCATAATTATCTTCAGTTGATGATTCTTCTTTTGAATCTTTTAAAGGAATTATTTGTTGTTCTTGTGGTATTTGAGTAATAACATTTTTAAATTGGTTGTAAAAAATTACACATACATCAAATTCTTTTTTTTCAAATTTGTTAATTATCATTTGTCCTACTTTTTCTGCATCTAAATAATTAATAGTCTTAGAATCTTTAAAAGATATTTTTTCAATAATTTTATGTTTATAAAATCTTTTTAATTGATCATAACCTTTTGATCCTACAGTTATGATTTTTAAGTTTTTACCTTTACTAGAGATTTGTTTAAAATAGGCTTTAGCTTTTTTAATAATATTTGTATTAAAACCACCACAAAGACCTCTGTCAGAAGTTAAAACTATGCATAAATGTGTTTTATCTTCACCAGTTCCTCTTAGTAATTGAGGGGCATTTTCTTTATTAGCAATGCCATTAGAAAGATTAAGAATAATATTATTCATTTTCTCAGAGTACGGTCTTCCTTTTTCTGCATTTTCTTGGGCTCTTCTAAGTTTTGCTGCTGCAACCATTTTCATTGCCTTTGTAATCTTTTGTGTGGATTTTACACTGGCAATTCTTTTTTTTAAATCGTCTAAACTTGGCATATTTTATGAATTAAAGTTATTTTTAAGTTCTGTTATTGCTTCGATTAATAATTTTTCTGTTTCATCCTCAAGTTTTCCCGAGCTTAAAATAGATTGTAGAATTTCTGGTTTTTCAGATTTACATTTTTCAATAATTTTTGACTCGAATTCTGAAATATCTTTAAGCTCAACATCATCTAAATATCCTTTGACTCCACAAAAAACAGAAATCACTTGTTCGGCAACAGTTAATGGCGAGTATTGTTTTTGTTTTAAAAGCTCTGTTAATTTAGATCCTCTATTCAAAAGTTTTTGTGTAGATGCATCTAAGTCTGATCCAAATTGAGCAAATGCAGCCATTTCCCTATATTGAGCAAGTTCTAATTTCATGGACCCAGAAACTTTTTTCATAGCCTTAGTTTGTGCAGACGACCCAACTCTAGATACAGATAAACCTACATTAATAGCTGGTCTAATTCCTTGGTTAAACAACTCAGTTTCAAGAAATATCTGACCATCAGTAATTGAAATAACGTTCGTCGGTATAAATGCAGATACATCACCACCTTGTGTTTCAATAATTGGAAGAGCTGTTAAAGATCCACCACCATGATCATCATTTAGTTTAGCTGCTCTTTCAAGCAATCTGCTATGTAAATAAAATACATCACCAGGATAAGCTTCTCGTCCTGGAGGTCTTCTTAATAAAAGTGACATTTGTCTGTAAGCTACTGCCTGCTTCGATAAATCATCATAAATAATTAAGGCATGCATTCCATTGTCTCTAAAGTATTCGCCCATGGCGCAACCTGTATATGGAGCTAAAAATTGAAGCGGGGCGGCATCAGAAGCTGTAGCAGCTACAATCGTTGTATATTCCATTGCTCCCGCTTCTTCTAAAGTTTTTTGAATTTGTCTAACAGTTGATCTTTTTTGTCCTATAGCTACATAAATACAATAAAGCTTTTGCTTTTCGTCACCTGATTCATTTATTTTTTTTTGATTTATAATAGCATCAATGGCAACTGCAGTTTTGCCAGTTTGTCTATCACCAATAATTAATTCACGCTGACCTCTTCCAATCGGAACTAGACTATCGATTGATTTCAATCCTGTTTGCATTGGTTCACTAACTGATTTTCTAGGAATAATACCTGGGGCTTTTACTTCAACTCTGCTTCTTTTTACTTCTTTTGCTAAAGATCCTTTTCCATCAATTGGTTTACCTAATCCATCAACAACTCTTCCTAGCAACTCTTTTCCAACAGGTGTATCAACAATTGATCCTGTTCTCTTAACTATATCTCCTTCTTTGATTGACCTATCGTCACCAAATATGACCACACCCACGTTGTCACTTTCTAAATTCAAAGCCATACCTTTAGATCCATCAGAAAATTCTACCATCTCTCCTGCTTGTACATTATCCAAACCATATATTCTTGCTATTCCATCTCCAACTGAAAGCACTTGGCCAACTTCAGAGATTTCTGCTTTTTCTCCAAATTTTTTGATTTGTTCTTTTAAAATTTTTGTTACTTCGGATGGATTAATTTGCATATTATATCTCTACCATTTTTGTTTCTAATTGTTTTAACTTAGTTTTTATTGATGTATCTACCATAATACTTCCAACTTGAATAACCAACCCACCTATCAATCTGGGATCATAGTTATAATCTATAACAATTGGGGACTTTAAATCTTTAGAAAAATCGTCTTTAATTTTTTTCTGTTCTTCTGCTGACAATTCTTTTGATGATACTAATTTAGCTTTTAATTCACCCTTATCTTGGGAAACTATGTTCAAAAAACTTTTTATGATATTTTCTAAAAAAAATAATCTATTTTTTTTAGCTACGAATCCTAAAAATTTTTTAGATGTTAAAGAGAAATTGTTTTGTTCAGCTATTTTAAACAAAACGCTTTCCTTTTCTTTTGTTGTTGCTAGCGGGCTTAAAATAGTTTTCTTAAAATCTAAACTTTGAGCTAATAGATTATTAATACTTCGCATCTCATTTTCTACAGTGTCTATGGAAGAACTCTCCTTAGAAATTTCATAAAGAGCTAATGCATAGCTTTTAGAAGTCGCATTTGAAAATGTTGATTTTGAACTCAATTTTTGCTCCTTGAAAGACTAGTTTTGTATTGGATTCTGTTATTAAATTCAACATTTTCTATTGTATCTTATTGTCTTATTAACCTAAATAAATCGTCATTTTAGCTGAAATTAACTGGATCTACATCAACCTCAAGTTTTAATCCTGGTAATATTTTAATTTTATCAAGAGATTCTGCTAAATATTTTTGAATAAAGAGATTTTTTGGATATTTTATTAATATTCTGCATCTATAATTTTTCCTTAATTTATTAATTGGAGCTGTTACTGGGCCTAAAATATTTATGTTTTTAATTTGAGGTAACTTTGATTTTATTGAAGTAGCAAATTTAATTATTGAAAGCTCGTTCTTTCCAGAAATAATTATAGATATTAGTCT
>Ga0209709_10003954_pt1 | contig 12089 bp, 10 predicted proteins | sample ArcticOcean_MG_C_2_FD_187435 | JGI IMG/M metagenome (GOLD analysis project Ga0209709, IMG submission 187435) | Marine microbial communities from western Arctic Ocean - ArcticOcean_MG_CB4_136 (SPAdes) (version 2) | ecosystem: Environmental > Aquatic > Marine > Oceanic | place: Arctic Ocean... | reverse complement strand
AATTCACGCCATTCTCTTTAGGATACAGAAGACCCTCCGTCCACTTTCTTGGACTCCGTCCACCATAAGCTCTCCTTTTCGCAAAGTTGCAATAGAGAAACTTCCGATCCTCGGCCGTCATTGACAGAACACTTGTCACTCTATCAGCTGTTAATCCTGGAAACAATTCACCATACATCCCCATGAACCCCTTCTTTTCCTTCGGTTCGTTAAATCTGAATGTTATGAAATGAGTTGCTGTAGAATTCCCTGGGCACACTTTCTTCATCTGACTGTACGTTTGTGCAAGGTAAATCACTGAAATACCCAAAGGCCGAGTCGTTTGAAACACGTTCGTAAGATCCCTGTGGAATTTCGAACTCTTGTTAGCAAACGCCGCTTGCGCGAAATCGTCCAAGATAAGAAGACTGGGCATCCCCTTGACTGTACTCTCTTTGATCTTCTTCAGGAACTCAGAGAAGATTTTCGCCGTCTCGGTATAACACACATTTTCTTCGTCCGTAACTTTTTCCCAATCATTCTGAATCGGCGATGTCCTCTGAGCTACCCAGATTTTGCTGAAGAAACCCTTGTACATTCCGTCACTACTCAGCATGTCCTTAACCAACCAAGTCTTTCCGTACCCTGTCGGACCGACGACACATAAACGAAACGGTTGTTCCCTCGGATCAGGCATTCCTTTTCCTTGAGTTTCAATCCATTCCGTAAACCTTTCCTTCGCAATTCCATGATGAACCCGAATTAATGGAGAACTCACGTCTGTAATCTCCGTGTCACCCTGGACTGGCGTCTCCGTGTCACCCTGGACTGGCGTCTCCGCAACACGAGTCTCCGCAACACCCTGGACTGGCGTCTCCGTGTCACCCTGGACTGGCGTCTCCTGGACTGGCGTCTCCTGGACTGGCGTCTCCTGGACTGGCGTCTCCGTGTCACCCTGGACTGGCGTCTCCGCATCACGAGTCTCCGTCATCGTCTCCGCGACTTCTTGGGTCACATCCATAGCGTCTGAAGTCGGCAATACAGATCCACCTTTGGTATTGCTCCCGATAACACGCTTGCGTCGCTTCCGAATATTCAAAGGCGATATCCGAAGAACCGCGTGACCAGCAGTTCTAGAAAAAGATCTTGGAGTAGACGGCGACCCGCGTCCTCTTTTCTCTCCAACCGACGGAGAAAAACGTAATAATCGAAGTCGCCGAAGTTCGTGAATACCTAAAGCAGTATTACCCCCCGAAACATTTTCGACCCTAACATCCTCATCACCCCTTTTTTCTTGCCCTCTTGTATTACATCCCAGTTCTGCTTTACCGCCTACAATTCCCGCGAAATTTTCACCAGACACAGATGAAGTATTCAATTCCCGATTCGGAACAGTGCGCGGTGTACAACTTAGCTGGTCTTTGAGCGGACCACGCTTATTATTAATCTCGATATTATTGATTGCATTATTTGACATATAAAAAGTGAAAATTGTATTGGGCGACACGTGTCCGCGCTGAAGCTTAAACGGTTATACTGAAATTTCAAGAATTGTCGTTTTCCCGCCTGTTGTTATGATCTTATCCTCTTCATGTCGCGTATCACCATCAATCGTTCGAATTAAACCGTTTGAAAATCTAATTGTCCCTTTGATTGTCGTAACGCCGCCCCGTGTAGAAGTCGTTGCTCCACGTGTAACCGAATGACCGCCAATCGTCGTGATGTCACCATTTAAAACATCTATTCTAGTTGCAGAACGCATAGTACGTTTCACCTTCTTTCTGAAAATGAAAATACATATTCCAATCACTATACCCGTATAACCCATCGAACGCGCGAATATAGAAGAAAAGGGGACAGAGAAAGGTCGCAGGAATTTATCCTTCCCGAGACGGTATGATTCGTCGCAAAATTCTACCATACCGTCTTCCTGTGCAGATTGACATAACGCAGGGATAGAATAATTGTTCCACACAATACTCCTATACACCGCAGTCAACGCTCCAATGTATGATGAATACATGTACCCGTCAATCGTGATGTAACATGAAAGGAAAAAATCATAAATTGATAGACGATAACACCAACATAATACAAACACCGTCGGAATCATGTTGTACATTGATCTCGAAAAGTGATTTAAGAACTTCGACGCGAAATTTAACGGAACGTCCGATAAATTACTCGTTTTCAAAACAATCTCAAATACAGGGTCGACATCACTCCCGTCTTTAACAGATCCAAGTATGTACAATAAACAATTCTCACGATGAATGCGCTCAAGAGGAATGTACAAATACTTAGAAGTATCATCTTCATCGTCTTCCTGGACACCCGAAGACGGTTTCATTTCGTATTTATACTTCAAAGCAACCTTGAATCCGTCAATGCACGAACCATCACGTATCTCATCAGGGAAAGCTAATGTTAACGAACGAATGATACTTTCCTGAGTTTCATTGCCCGTAATAGTTATGTATTTTGACTCGTGATCTCCCAAACTCACTTGAAGCAACCCGTAATCACTCGCGCCGAAATGACCTAGTTTATCCGACATGAAAACTATGAAAACTAACTGCCGACTTTTCGATTTTTCGATTTATGCCTTACTCGTTCCGTTCACTAACGGCTTGTTGCGATTTTTAAACGGCTTGTTGCGATTTTTAAACGACTTGTTGTCGGCTTTAAACGGCTTGTTTTCGTCATTTTCTCTCGTTTTTTCTCTCGTTTTTAATAAAACATTTTAACGATTTCCGACATTTTATAATTTTTCAAGTTTAAGTGTATGTTACACACATACAGTAATAATGACTATGACCAAAGAAATTATCACCGATTATTTACCCATAAGGACGAAGCGGTATCATGGACCAGATGACCAGTATATCACCGAATTCCTTAATCTGTATGGAATAAAATCATGGAAACAAGCTACGCAACCTTATTTTGTACTTGACGTGGGTCTTCTCGACGAAAAACAAATGCTTAAAACATATAAGGAAAAGGAAATTCTCCTTAAATTACAAAAGGTTATTTCTTGTAAAAGACTCCAAAGATTAAAAAGAAACGCAAAACCTGTTGAAAACATAGCGGGTTTCATTCAGTTACTCCGTTCGGTCACGAAGATATGTGGAATTAAACCAAGCTCAGCTTTCACATTCAACGAACACCCTGGCGAAGCACAACGTCAATACATCAGATTCATCCCAAATGATCAAAAGGGGCGGACATTCTTCTCTCATCATACATCACAGGGTGATGATCTCAAAGAATCAGTTTAAAGACAACTGATGATATCCGTATAAGAAATGACACTGAACAGATATTTAGAGAAACATAAAGTATACGATGCCTATGAGGCGACGCATTATTCGATGAAAGGGGGTAAATACAGGATAGATAATCCTGAACAGCTGTGCCTTAAGTTGCATGAACACCTCAAGGACGGGGGGAGTTCAAGCTTGATTGAAAAGCACGGAGAATGTGGACCTGTGGTGATAGACATTGATCTGAAGTATTCCGAGTCAGAGATTGTTCGAAGATATACAACCAAGCATATTGAACAGGTTGTGAATACGTACCGTGATGTCATTCAGGAATGTCTGATTGACGATTGTGATCTTACTGCTTATGTTTTCCAGCGGAAAGGACCTTACAAGAATAATAAAGGAATTATTAAAGACGGTTTCCACGTTATGTTTCCCCATGTAGTCACTGAGCCAGACGTTCAGTTCCATTTCAGAGAACTCGTGATGAACAGAATCCCCGCGTTTGCAGAAGATATTCCTTTTATCATGGAGAAGGGTATTGAAAACATACTTGACAAGTGTGTGATACGGTCAAATGGTTGGTTGATGTACGGGGCTTGTAAACCTGGGTTGCCGCCGTATGAATTGACAATGACGTATGATCCAGAAGGGAATCAAGTTGATCATGCGTTGACCGAACTTTCTAAAATTATTCTTTTCTCCATTCGGAACAAGACCAAATGCGTACGAACACGTGAAATTCCGATACCTGAAGTTCCACAAACAATACCTTTGTGTCGTTCAGTCGTCTGCGATGACGTGGATTCTTCTATAGCTGATCTGTGGAACAAGTATCATCCCGACACAGAGCTGCAGTGTGTCGGTAACCAGGGATTATACGATATTTATCGACCTAATTTCAAGTCAACGCATCCCTGTTTGATTGCTGGACGGAAACATAACAGTAATGGGCAGTATCTTGTCGTTCACGTATCGAAGAAGACCGTCAAGTACAAATGTCATAACTCTGAATGCGAAAAAACAGGAGGCGTAATGCTTCGACAATCGCCGTGTTTGATCGAAGACGAGTGTACCGTGCATACTACTGACGATTTGGACCACAGTTCGGTATCGTCGTTTGCCACTGATTTATCCTACCCGTCGGCGAATGATTTAAGCCAAGCTGTAGCTGCAAGCATTCCAGGACACGAGATTCAGGAAAATCTCAATTTGTTGGTATTTGACAAAGATTGTGCGTTGTCTTTGATAAGTACTGCGTCTAAATTGCTGGCGTACTTGAACCGTTTCTTCTGTGTTATCACGAAACATGAATCGTGTTTCATTGTGGAGAAGATTTATAATGACAGAGGGAAGATAGTCGAGTTCATTATCAAGAAACAAAAATCATTTGTGGATTCGCTGATGAACCTTGACTTTGGCAAGATCAGGGTGTCCGAGTTCTGGCTGAAACATCCGAAGAGAAAAGAGTACCATAAACTTGTATTTGATCCGACGTACGGGACAAGTCATAAGAATCTCAACTTGTTCCAAGGATTCAACATCGATGATACATTGCTAAAGGGTCAGGAAGTCGACTTGGATTTGATAGAACCTGTGCTTTACCATATCCGTGAAGTATGGGCTGATGGATCAGAGGAATCAAATACGTATTTGCTGTCTTGGTTCGCCCATATCATCCAGTATCCCCACATCAAAACGGGGACAGCATTGGTGTTAAAGTCAGAACAAGGTACAGGGAAGTCGATCCTGACGGATTACATTGGTCAGGTAATTCTTGGAAAGAATCTGTATGCTTATTTCAACGACCTAGAGGCATTGACGGGTAAATTCAATGCAATGGCGTGTAATAAACTGCTCATTTCGCTTGACGAAGTTTCATCACACATTGGATGTATAAAGACCAATAATCGACTCAAATCACTTATAACGCAACCTATCAATCGGTTGGAACGGAAAGGAATCGATGCTATCCAGGTAGATGATTACAGCAGGTACATATTCACGACGAATAATGATTTTCCCGTCCGTGTGGAAAAGACCGATAGACGGTATGCTTGCTTCTCGTTATCTGAAATACATCGACAGGATAAGTCGTACTTTGCAAACCTGGTAAAATGTATGAAGGACACCGAAGCCAGTATGCATTTCTTCAGGTTTCTCAAGACGTACGACATTTCTGAATGGAACGCTGAGGAATTACCAATGACAACGTACAGAAAGGAGTTGCAATCCCATAGCTTGGATTTGCCCGTTAAATTCCTGTTGGAAACGCTGTGTGATACTCCGCGACGGTGGACTCTGACAAGTGATCTGTATCAAAAATATAAGAATTGGTGTCTGGAAAACGGGTACAGTAAGATTACGCACATCTCCCAGTTCACGTATGTCATCAAATGCAGACTGGGCGTCAATACAGGTGTGCGAAAGGTTCATGACATGTTTCATACGAAACGGCGGTCGTCGTGTTTCGATTTCAGGTATCTGAACCAGGCTATCAAACGGAAAGGATTGGACAGCTTCTGTACAGATCTTACTATGCCCGTTATTGAAGAGTATGATCCTATTACCGAATTCGTCAAAGATAACATAGATGATCTGAAAAAAGGATGGACGCTTTCTTCGATCGTGTACAAGATGTTCTCCGATTACTGTATCGACGAAGGGGTGGAAGAAGTACCTTCGCAGAAATCTTTCACTACGATCTTAGTTAATGACTTTAGTGTTCTCAAGGACCGAAAGACTGCGGTTGATGAGAATGGTACGAGGAAACAGGGGCGTTGTCTCAACTTTGACAATGTTTCTTTCGACGACGAATGCTTACTCTAAACGACCAGCTTACCGAAAGACATGAGAATATTATGCGTCTAGATAAAACCGTGCAAAAACGGTCCTTATCCACTATGAATGAAGTAGACGCGAATCAATAGACGCAATCGTCAAGAGGGTTTCAAAATCCATTTTTATTTTATTTAGATTTTTACCATTCAAAACATTTTTAAGATTTTTCATATGAATTTTATATACCTAATGATTACATGTCTAATGTGTCTAAAAGTAGTAAAAACTAACCCCACGTCCTGTAAGTGCAGGAAAACACGGACACATTGGATAATTTGATAGTGTCCAAATGGATATTTAGGCTTGATCAATGTGTCCAAACATAATCACCACGATCTTCGGCCCAGCGGTCTACCACCAGCGTCTCACATGAATTTTAATCATTTCAAGAATGTTGAAAAAAAGGGCTTGAAGAATAAAATGCGTTATTCAAGTACGAATAATGACAAATTTAAAATTACAGAAGGAACGATCTATGTATCACGGCCTCTGTTGTCACTTTCCAGACGAGAACGTGGAGTATAACCCATCGTATAACTATAACGGCAAACGGTTTCATCCAGACTGCGTAATTGAGACGAACGATCGAACGATTTTCATCGAGTGTGATGAGCAGTCGCACAGAGCGTATAATGTACTGAATGAGGCTGAAAGAACACGCGCGTGTTTTCAATTAGGAGCTGATGCGATTATCCGTTTCAATCCAGATACGTACGATACAATCATCGACGGTCAGCGAATCATTGTCGACAGTCCTTGGCGTGATGGAAAATTGTATGACCGCGAAATCTGGTTTCGGATGTTGATGGAGCTCTGTGAGATTGTCGAGTCGTGTATCGCAGACAACGTCGGTTCATCCAGGAGAGTAATTTATGTGAATTATTCTCGCGACGTGCGACAGAAAATACTCGCTCCTATAAGTAATAGAGTCGTAGTTGAAAGTTGTGAATTAAATTCTCATAAAATTAAAAGAGGTAAATCAAAACGAATTGTTTCGAGTGACGAAGAATTGATTGATAATGACGATAGCCATCTTCCTTTACCGATTCATTTCCTCTTATCTAACAGGGATCAGTTTAAGAAAAGATACGTGTTGACTAGAGATTTATATAAACGATTCAAGACATGGTGTTTGGAAAATGAATATACGGAAAAAATTCATATATCCCAGTTCACGTATGTCATCAAATGCAGATTTAAAATTGCTACACAGAGGAAAAGAGTTTACACTTCTTTTGGGACAAGAGTGAGAGGAACTTGCTTTGATTTCCGCAACATTGAGAAGAGAATAGAGAACGCGGGACTCGAAAGTTTTTGCGATGATCTACGTCTACCAGTCATTGAAGAACAAGTTGATCCGTGTGTTGTTTTTGTCATGGAAAACCTGGACGACATTCCAAAGGGATGGGTTTTATCATCTGTTGTGTATGACATGTTTAAATCATGGTGCAATGACGAAGGTATAGATGAAGTACCGTCTAAAAACAACTTTACTATCAGTATGAAAGAGAATTTTCAGGTAAAAACGGCGAGTAAAAGAATACTCCGAAGCAATGGAGAGAAAAAACTTGGAAGGTGTCTGAAGTTTGATAGCGTCAATCTTGACACAGTGCTTGCAGAACAATCACCACGATCTTCGGCCCAGACCAGCAACGTCAAAAACTCAAAAGTAAAAAGTCAAAACTCAAAAACTCAAAAGTAGGTCACAACATTATCTTCTCGTTATGTCCGCTATAGACGATACTATGGAAGAAACCGTCTCTAATACTTTCCCTTCCTTTTTTTTATTCCGTTTCCCTTCGGATATAACCCACTCTATAACTTCCGCCAATTTGTCCGACTTTCCCAACGAAGAAAAGTCGGACGATTCTAAAGAACTTTCCATCACCGCTGACTTACTTGTACGACGAGTCTTAACCCGTTTATAACGACGAGGATCGCTGTTTGATAAACGGAACTGAATTCTCTTCGCAGCCCCTGCTCTATCTGGCGAACTGCTCTTTGACCTGCTGATAGAATACGGGTACACAGTTTCATCAGATTTACCTGACTCGGATTTACTTTTAACATTTTAATTTTAATTTAACATTTTAACGATTTCCAGCATTTTAACATTTTCACTGTTTTGTATCCGCTTAATTTGTTTCTGAATTCATGAAGAAATGTGTTTTTTAGTGTCAACAAATTAAGAAAAAATTATTTTTATCCGAAGAGATTCAGAAAACCCGATAAGAAACTCTTGTTTTTCAAACGTTCTTGGCGCAATCGCTTGCTTTCCTCGAACAAGAGCTCATCACGCGATTTACGAGGAGTTTTTACCGCTTTTTCCAACAAACGTATGATTTCACCGTTATTTTGTCTATCACTCTCACACATAGCATCCTCATAAATCGGGTCATAGACGAGATCGTAGGTTGACACGGGACGCTCAATGCCTACTTCTCGAAGAGGATTCGCGCCATAACTTAACAGAAGCTTAACAATGTCCGCTTCAAGTCTTTGAATTGCGACAGCAAGCGCTGTAAAATTGCCATCTTCGACGCCATCAATACACACAAAATTATACGCCAATTCATAATTAGCACCACTTTCCAGCAGATACTTTACAATAGGGTGATAACCATGTAATGTTGCAAGATGGAGAGGAGTTGGTCCTTGATTCTCATGTGTCTCATCCTTATCGCGTACATCTACGTCACCGCCATTGTTAATGTACGATTTAACCTCTTCCAGGTCTCCGTCTTTACATGCTTCGAAAAATTTTGATTCCATTGTAATTTCATATATCATACATTTTGATGAAATTAATCATTTTTTAATTCATATTGGTTACGACACGTGTGTTTTGTCTCGTCTTCTCACGCGAAGTTTAAGCATTTCAGTTGCGCCGAATAAAAAAAATGATAACCTGATTTCTAACAGAGAGATATTGAACTAAACAAAGACAACAAAGAGACGGAAACACAAACTAAAAACATTAAAATGTCGGATTATATCAGTACGACGGAATTTATCATTGGCAAGTTGAAAGACGTCGATGAAGAGGGTTTGGTTAAACTGTTGAAATTCATGACCCCACCTGGGCCTAATATTTGCTCTGATGAATATCAGTGGGCTGGGTGTTATATGCCTAAGCAGTTGAAGTTAATGTGTCACTGGATTCGGTCGAAAAAACGTTCAGGGGCGTTAGTTTCGCCGATGATGCATCCAGCTAGCGGGTACGGGATTAACTCCAAAATCCTGGACCACTATGGTAGTAATACAACGATAAGATGGGATATCAATCACAAATATCAAGAAGAGGGTGTCGATATTATCACAACAGAAGGTTGTGAAAAATATTACGCTAGTCTTCCAAAAGATGGGCTCGTAATTCTTGAATGGCCTGAAGATAATACAGTGAAGGCTTTTGTCCCTGGCATGCTGGATGCGATCCAGCCTCGGTATATTTTAGTTCATCTGGTTGCTTGTGCTTTCGAAGTAAACGATTGCCAATCCCAGGATGAACTTCGAGAAGCTTTCATGAAATACTCGATTGTGATGAAAAAGGAATCTTTGGAATATATCAGAGAGAACTACGAGGATGTCACTCCACCTGAGTGGTTATCGGATCTGCAAAAAGGAGAACCCGTCCTTCATCCAGGTGGAAGCCCAGTTACTCGCGATGGATCAATGTATGAAGGTGTGTTTGTGTTTGAGAGAAAAGGGGACTATCCGTCGTCATTTAAGTATCATGTTGGGCAGACACTGAAGTTCAAGGAGTCATTTATGGGCCATCGCAATTTTCGAGTAAAAGGTCGCGAGAGAAAGGGGAAGAAGATCCAGTATACGATTATAGCGGAAGGAGGTAAATACGACTATGAATATGTGTTTAGTGAAAAAAAGATTCAAAAACGCTGCAGTATCTAAGGGTATCTCAGGGTATCTCAGGGTATCTCAGGGTATCTCAGGGTATCTCAGGGTATCTCAGGGTATCTCAGGGTATCTCAGGGTATCTCAGGGTATCTTATTTTATTTTTTAAGTATGGATTGCTCCACATAACGACTTGTTTCAAAAAAACATTTTAACAATTTCCAGCATTTTATTATTTTCGCTGTTTTGTATCCGCTCAATTTGTTTCTGAATCTCCTTTTCGAGTTCTGGTAATCTGGACTCCAATGAAGGATTACGACGTGTTCCATCATCTAGATAACTGGTGTTCGGATTGAATCGGATAAATGTTTCCGTCATAGAAGAATCCGAACATTTTCACATTTCATGAAGGACTGCGTACCAGTAATTTAGGTTAAGAATTAATGTATTAATTCTAATAAATAATGAAATCACAGGGCTGGGGTTATAAAGATTCACGATTCGAATTAGACGAGAAAAACAATCTAACGATGACAGGGAAAAGATACAGTATATCTGGAAAAAAATTTCCTCTTTTCATACCGTTCTTCGAAAAAATATTTAATAAAAAGATTGATAATCTAAAAATTAAATCTGAAAACAAGCAAACCTCGTACGACGCCTCGATAGAGATTATGACCTCCGGAGTCCTTGATTTCTTAAACGAGAGATTCAGGGATAATTGCAGCGTGTCGATCCAGTCCAGAATCAATCACTCTCACGGGCAATCAATCGACGATATGGAAAAGCTGAAGTCTGGGTTTCAACGGATCGTCGACGCCGTTGTATGCCCTGAAACAGAAGAAGATGTAGTAGATTTGATGGAATTTGTCAAATCAAACAGTGAAAAGGTATGTTTAATTCCCTGTGGCGGGGCAACGAACGTGACTCATGCGTTATCATGCGACAATAACGAAGAACGTATGATTTTATCGATTGACATGAGAAGGATGAATAGAATCTTAAAAGTTGACAAGGAAAATATGAAAGCTCACGTCCAAGCAGGTATAACGGGCAAGGAATTAGAAGAGGAATTGAAAAAACACGGATTTTGTACTGGTCATAGTCCTGATTCGTATGAATTCTCTACAGTGGGCGGCTGGATATCCACTCGTGCCTCAGGGATGAAACAGTCTAAATACGGTAATATTGAGAACATTGTGTTATCTGTGCGCGTCATTTCGCCCTCGGGTATTCTAATGGAGTACGGATCATACTCTCACGCATCGGTCGGATTCAGTCTACGTGATCTCATTTTCGGCTCTGAAGGCAATTTAGGGATTATAACGTCGGCGGTAATTCGCGTTCATCCTCTTCCTGAATGCGTAAAGTATAATTCAATTTTATTTCCGACCTTTCAACACGGCGTTGATTTCTTGAAACAGTTATCATTGACTAACGCTATTCCCGCTAGTATTCGCCTGATGGATAACTGTCAATTTAGGATGGGACATACCCTGAAGGAGAAAAAGGACGGGTTTTTAGCGACATGCATGGATACGGTGAAGAAATGGTACGTATTGAATTATCACCAGTTCAATGAGAATACAATGGTCGCGTGTACGGTATTACATGAAGGTACATTTGACAATGTTTCGATGGAGGAAAAGGTACTGAACTCATTGGTCGGAGATCACGGGGGGTTGATTGCGGGAAGTGAGTCTGGAGAGGACGGGTATAAGTTGACGTTTGCGATAGGGTACATTCGCGATTTCGCGTTTGATATTGACATCGTTTCGGAATCATTTGAAACAACTGTTCCGTGGAGTAAGATTAACGACGTGCGTGACTCTGTTGAACATGTATGCAAGGAAGAATATGAAAAAATAAAGGTATGCGATCATTCTATTTTCGTATCGTATCGTATTTCTCAGGTATACGAGAATGACGTATGTATGTATTTCTATGTGGCATTTCCTATGGACAAAATCGATAATGCGTGTGAAAAATTCGGAGATATCATACGAAAATCTCGTGTAGCAATACTGGAGAACGGGGCGTCCTTATCGCATCACCACTCTGTGGGGAAATCAAAGAAAGACTTTATGAATAAAGTGTATAGTGAACCCGTCCTTGATTTGACGAAGAGTATAAAAAACAGCATCGATCCA
>Ga0209709_10003952_pt1 | contig 12090 bp, 14 predicted proteins | sample ArcticOcean_MG_C_2_FD_187435 | JGI IMG/M metagenome (GOLD analysis project Ga0209709, IMG submission 187435) | Marine microbial communities from western Arctic Ocean - ArcticOcean_MG_CB4_136 (SPAdes) (version 2) | ecosystem: Environmental > Aquatic > Marine > Oceanic | place: Arctic Ocean... | reverse complement strand
AAGAATTGTGTTAATTTAGTAGTTTCTAAATCAGGTGAAACACTTGAAACAATTTCAAACACAAACATTATTATAAAAAAAAAAGATAAAAATATTTTTATTACAGAAAATAAAAAAAGTTATTTATTGGATCTTGCTGAAAAGTTAAAAGCTGAGATTATTTACCACAATAATTATATAGGTGGTAGATATTCTGTATTATCAGAAGTTGGTATGCTGCCAGCTGAATTGATGGGCTTAGATACAAAAAAATTTAAACAAATAAATTATTTGGTTAAAAATAAAAATTTTATAAACTTATTAACAAAAAATGTGAGTAGCACACTTTATTTTTTAAAACAAAAAAAATTTAATTCTATAATTCTAAACTATGATGAAAAATCATATAATTTATTTAGATGGTATCAACAGTTAGTTGCTGAGAGCTTAGGAAAAAATGGAAATGGCATCCTACCAGTCATTTCCTCTATGCCTAAAGATAATCATAGTTTGATGCAACTTTATTTAGATGGACCTAAAAATAATTTTTTTACTTTTTTTTATGTAAAAGAAAAAAATTCCCCTAAAATTATTAATAAAGAAATTCTTTCTTCTTATAAATATTTAAAAAATAAAGATATAAATCAAATAATATTTTCTCAAAAATCGGCAACAGAAAATGTATTCTTAAAAAAAAATATTCCCTTTAGAAGTTTTGAAATTTTAAATAGAGATGAAAAAACATTAGGTGAGTTATTTTGTTTTTTTATTCTAGAGACAATACTAATTGGGAGAGCTTTGAAAATTAATCCATACAATCAACCATCTGTGGAGTTGATAAAGAAAGAAACCAGCAGGATATTAATTTAAGAATAATTTCCAAAAATAACCTTAGAAATACCATAAGTTTTTTCTTCAATGATGTTAAAGTTATCTGGAAATTCATCTTTTTCATTTTTGTGTCTATGAATAATAACTATCCCTTTTTTGGCCAATATGTCAGATTGAATTATCCCCGTTAACAATTTGGACAAGTTCTTTTCTTTATAAGGTGGGTCCATAAAAATAATATCAAATTTTTTTTTAAAAATCTTAAAATTTAATTTATCAAAAATATTTTCTTCGATTATCAAAGAATTATTTTGGTAATTTAGGTTAGAAATATTTTTTTTTAGAATTGGCAATACTTCTTTATAATTTTCAACAAAAATTAAAGACTCAGACCCTCTAGATAGACATTCAAGGCCAAATGATCCAATACCAGAAAATAAATCCAAAATATTTGATTCTTCTATTTTAACATCAAACTTATTAGAGTGCACAATAATATTAAATATAGATTCTTTTGTTAAATCCTTAAGAGGTCTAGTTGTTTCATCCTTAGGCTGAAGAATTTTTTTCCCTTTGAAATTTCCAGATATTATTCTCATTTATCTATTACTTTGTAACCGATATCTTTACGGAAAAAACCACCATCCCAATTTAGTAATTTTATTAAATTAAATATTTTTATTCTTGCTTTAGAAAAATCTTCAGATAAGCAAACAAAATTTAAAACTCTACCTCCAATAGCATAAATTTTTTCCTCATTTTTTGCTGTACCAGCATGATAGCAGTACTCGTCACTATCAAGTTTGATTTTGGCAATATCTTTAATTAAAACATTTTTCTTATATTGGTCCGGATATCCTTTTGAACAAAGTACAACACATAAACTTTTTTTGTTAAGCCATTTTATTTCTATTTCATGTAATTTTTCATCACAACATGCCAATATAATATCTAGTAAATCTGAATTTAGTTTTGGTAAAATAGTTTGACATTCGGGGTCACCCATACGGACGTTATATTCAATTAAAAAAGGTTCATTTTTTACAATCATTAATCCAGCATACAAAAAGCCTTTATAATTTGTTCCAATTTCTTTAAGACCTTTTATCGTTGGTTCTATTATTTTTTTTAGAATTTTTTTTTCAAGTTCATTATTAATCAACCTTGAAGGAGAGTAGGCACCCATGCCACCTGTATTTTTTCCCAAATCACCCTCTAATACTCTTTTATGATCTTGAGCAGTATCAAAATTTTTTATTGTTTTTCCATCAGTTATAATAAAATAGCTCATTTCTTCACCCTCAAGAAATTCTTCGATAAGTATATTCTTTGCTTTACCAAATTTACCTTCGAAAATTTCCTTTATACCAAGAGTAGCTTCAGCTTTATTGGTGCATATGTAAACACCTTTACCAGCAGCAAGTCCATCAGCCTTAATAACAAGAGGGTAGTTATTATTTTCTATAAATTTATTTGCTTTACTAATATTTTCAAAAATCCCAAATTTAGCTGTTGGAATATTATATTTTTCACAAATATTTTTTGTAAAAATTTTAGAACCCTCAAGCTGTGATGCAATTTTATTAGGCCCAAATACTTTGATATTTTGCTCCTCTAAAAAATCAACAATGCCATCTACTAAATATTTTTCTGGACCAATTATTATTAGATTGATTTTGTTTGATAACAAAAATTTTTTCAGTTCATTGAAATTTTCTACGTTTAAGACTATATTTTTGGCAATTAAAGCTGTTCCAGCATTACCTGGAAAACAGTATAGCTCATCAACTTTATTAGACTTACTCAAAGCTTGGCAAATAGCATGTTCACGTCCACCGCTTCCTATTATTCCAACTTTCATATATTAGTATATAAACTAAAAATGAATAAAAAATTAGCCAAAATAGAATATTTACCAAATAACTTTAAAATTCTTGAAACAGGAGATCATGTAATTTGCGCAGTATCAGGTAAAATAATAAAATTAGAAGAACTTAACTACTGGAATGTTGATCTTCAGGAGCCTTATTATTCATATGAAGAGGCTTCACAAAAAAGAGAAAATAACTAGAAATATATTTATTTCCAACGATTATGAGACCAAATCCATTGTTCTGGATTTTTTAAAATCATTTTTTCAAGCACTCTGTTTAAGTCTAAAGTTATAGATTCAATAGACTCATTGTCCAAATACTTCAACGGTTTATGTACAGTTAATTTAAAATTTATGTCTTTTACTCTTTCAATATAAATAGGAACAACTCTACACTTAAATTTTTTTATAAATTGAGCTGGGATTGTGGTTGTAAGGGCCTCATTATTAAAAAAATTAGATCTAATACCTTGGGAAACTCTCTGATCAATCATTAAAGCAATAGATGAACCATTTTTAAAAAATGAAAGCAATTGTTTTGTACCTGAAATACCTTTTTTGATTTGATTTTTACAAATATATTTTTTTCTTATTTTTTCCATCACAAAATTTAAAAATCTATTGTTAAGGGGCCTATAAATAGCAGCTAAATTAATTCCTGACTTTTCTATATGCATAGCCATTAATTCAAAATTATTAAAATGTCCCGAAATAAATATTACAGGTTCATTACTATCTTTAATTTCATTTAGAAATTCTTGACCTTGAATATGTAAATTATTCTTGAATACTGATAATCTAAATTGTTTCATAAAGACATACTCAGAAAGAATTCTTCCATAATTACTCCACATTTTATGAATTATTTTCTTAATATTATTAGGGTCTAGTTTAGGAATGGCTTTGCATATATTTTCTTCTATTATTTTTTTAGATCTAAATAATGGTCCAATTAAAGCTACAATTTTACTAGAAATACTTGATGCAAGCTTTAAACCTAATATTTTAAATATGAAGAAAAAAAACATAATGATTATAAACTGAAAAAAATACTTTATTGTTTTCATATATTTGATTTTATTAACTTAATTAATTCTTCTTCTTGTTTTATTACAAGGTCAATTCCTAAAAAATCAATTTCATCAAGATCTTTATGATCAATTTTGATATAATCTTTTTCAGTAGTTAAAATTTTAGCATCTAATTTTTTGGCATGCAGTTTGATCTTGTTGATATCTTCATGAGTATATTGATAATGATCAGGAAATTTTAATTCTTTAATTATATTAAATTTATTTTTAATTAGCGTTTTTTTAAAACTATCAGGGTTTCCGATCCCAGAAAAAATTAAATATTTGTCTTTATTATTAAATCTATCAATATTATTTGGCACATACAGTGTTTCAAAAATGTTAATATTAGCATTATATTCTTTAATAGACTTTTTTAAATTAGAGACATCTTCATCGTTACCATTTAAAAAAACTGCATCATGTTTTGCAATACTTTTTATATTTTCTCTGAGTGGTCCTGCTGGAATTAATAAACCATTGCCAATCCATTTTAAATTATTAAAACACACAAAGCTTAAATCATAATTCATTGAATTATCTTGTAATCCATCATCAAATATAGCTACATCAATGTTATCTTTGATAGCCTCATTAAGTGCAGATTTTCTATTTTTTAAGCAGTAGAGCTTTGTTTTACCTGCTAATAATTTTTGTTCATCAATTTGATCTTTGTAAAATTTTTTTATTGTAGCAGCTTTAATATTGAGACCTTTTAATATTTGGAAAATTTTTATTGAAAGAGGAGTTTTTGCAGTTCCACCAATATAGATATTACCTACGCATATAGTTAAAATATCTTTAGTATTTCCCCCTCTTCTTTTTATATTTAAATAAAAATTATTTAATTTTATTGGGATTGTAAATGGCAATAAAAAGTATGATAGATAGTTAGGTTTTTTATAGTCCCAAAATTTAGGCTTTTTTAATTTCATTTTCTATTAATTAAAAAGTTTATTTCTTTTAGCGTTGAACTTAAAATTTCATTTCCTAATTCTTTAATTTTAGATTTTATTTTAAAAGTAACTGTTTTATTTTTAAATATTCTATCGATATTGTTAATCATTTGATTTAAGCCAATTATTTTTGTGGATACCTTATATTTATTTAGAAGTTTATATATTTCATAAAAATTTGAAATATTTGGTCCATATATTATTTTACATCCATATCTAGCAGCTTCCAATGGATTTTGACCACCATGTTTAATAATAGATCCACCAAGAAAAACTATTTTGCACAACTTAAAAAACGATTTTGTTTGGCCATAAGAATCAACCAGATATATATCTGTATCTTTATGAATTTTCTTCTCTGAACCATGAACATGAAATTTAAGATTTAATTTTTCCATTTCATTTATAATTTGATCTGTTCTATTGATATGCCTTGGAATTATAATTGTTAATAAATTCTTATATTCCTTTTTAAGTTTTTTATGTGCAAGAGCACATAATGTTTCTTCGGTTGGGTGTGTACTTGCAGCACACCACACCCGCCTTGATAAAAGAAATTTTTTTAAGTTATTATTTAAAAAATGTTCATCTTTTTCTGTTTGAGAAAACTTTAAATTTCCAATACATTTTATTTTTTTTGCACCAAGAAACTTAAGATATTTTTTTGATTCATTATTAGAGGAAAGACAGATATCAAATTTTTGAAACATGCTTTTTGCAAAAAAAACAAATTTTTTCCATCTTTTAAAAGATTTTTTAGTTATCCTTGCATTTAACAGCATAAGTGAAATAGATTTTTTATTAATATTTGAAATCATATTTGGCCATATTTCAGAATCTATGAAAATTGCAATAGAAGGCTTCCAGTAATTTAAGAATTTTTTAGAATGGTAATTTGTATCAATTGGAAAAAACTGATGAATAGTTTTTTTAAATTTTGAATTGAGTAATATTTTTGAAGAACTTAAAGTGTTAGAAGTTATTAGGATTTGTTTGATATTCTTATTTTTTTCTAACTTTTCAATTAACGGTATTACGCTTAATATCTCTCCAACACTAGCGCCATGAAACCATATTAATTTTCCTTTTAATTTTTTTTTAGAAAAAAAACAAAATTTTTCTTTAAATCTTATTGGGTCTTCTTTTTTTTTTAATAATCTAAAAAAAATAATAATTGGAGAAGCTACTATAATTAAATTTATTACTATTCTATAAATAAATAACATTACTCTTTTCTAATTTGTGTATCATAGAAGTTTTTGTAAACAATTGATTTTGACAACAACTCTTTATGGGTTCCTTCTCCAGATACCTTTCCAGCATCTATTACATAAATTTTATCAGAATTAAGAATAGTTGATAATCGGTGGGCAATTACAATAGTGGTTCTATTTTTAGTTAAAAAATTTATAGCCTTTTGAATTTTATCCTCAGTTTCAGCATCCAGCGAAGAAGTTGCCTCATCTAAGAGGATTATTTGACTTTTTTTAAGTATTGCTCGGGCTATAGATAGTCTTTGTTTCTCTCCACCAGATAATCTTGTACCATTTTCTCCTATGATTGTGTTGTATTTATCAGGTAGTTTTTCTATAAACTCACTTGCAAAAGAATATTTTGCTGCTTCTTCAATTTCAGTTTGGGTAGCATCTAAATTCGCATAAGCAATATTATTTCTGATTGTGTCATCAAATAAAGTGGTGTCTTGACTAACTAATGAAATACTTTTCCTTATGGAATTAATCGTAGACTTGTAAATTGATTGATTATCTATTGTAATATCACCTGAATAAGAATCATAAAATCTAGGAATTAAATTTAATATTGTAGATTTTCCAGAACCGCTATGACCAACGAGTGCGGTCATTTTTCCACCTAACATCTTTAAATTAACAGAATTTAAAACCTTATCTCTCTCGCTATTATACTTAAAATCAACATTTTTAAATTCAATACTTCCATTTGTTATTTGTATTTTGGAATCATTTTTACTTTGAATTAAGTTTGATTTTTCATCTATAATTGGCAGTAATCTTGCAGCTGCAGAGACACCCTGGCCTATAGTTATATTTAAAGTCGCAAGAGATCTTACGGGTTGGTAGGCCAACATCATTGCAGCAAGAAATGAGAAAAAATTATTAATTTCTAAATCATTACTTAAAATAAGTTTTCCAGAAAAATATATTAATATAGCTATCATAATACCTGTGAGCGTTTCCATTATTGGAGAAGTCCTAACATAAACAGTTTGAATTTTTTTTGATTTTTCCTTAACATCATTTATGAATTTTTCAGCTCTGTTATTTTCATATTTTTCTCTTTGAAATATTTTAATAAGTTTATGATTTTTAAATAATTCTATTAAGTATGTATTAAGTACCCCAGCTTTCAACATTTGTTCGGTCGCAACTTTACCAACTCTTTTTCCCAAACTTCTAGCAGCAAGAGTAGCTAATGGAATCATTATAATTGCAATTAAAGAAAGTTTCCAGTTTTGGAAAAACATTACAGTGAGTAACCCTATTAACGTTAGACTATCTTTAAACACATTAAGAATAGCGATACTAATTAAATTTGTTATATGAGACACATCATTGGTTAAACTTGAAATAAATTTTCCAGTATGTTTTCCATCAATTAATTTTGTATCTGCGTTGATTAAGTTAGAAAGCATATCACACTGCATATCTTTTCTAACTTCTTCTGAGACACCTATCATTGTGACTTTTGCTAAATATAAAGACAAACCTTTTACCGTAAAAGCTACAATAATAAAAAATGGAATAATAAAAATTAATGTTTGATCTTTCTCAATAAATATTTTTTTAATCGCTGGGTCTAAAAGATATGCAATAGCAGATGTGCTTCCAGCAACTAACAACCCAAAAAATACTGATAATAATATTTTTTTTATATATTTGTTTGTATAATCAAAATAAAGTCTTTTTAAAATTTCATTTTTTTTCATAAGTAATTTAAATTTTCCCAATAAAAATATTAGATAAAATTAAGGCACCTAATAAGTTATTACTTTTAAAAATTTTCAAACTATTTTTAGGGTTTTTGGGATCAAAGTTATAAATTTGATAAAAAAATAAATGGAATATGGGAATTATCATAAAAAAATAAAATATCATATTAAAATTCATAAATAGACCTACTATAATTAATGTAGTTGTGAATATTAAGTAACATATTGTTAAAAATAAGTTTGAATTTTTTTTAAACTTTATAGATGTTGATTTTATCCCTATTATTTCATCGTCTTTTATATCTTGAAACCCGTATATTGTGTCGAAGCCTAGTGTCCAAAATATGGCTCCTAAATAAAATATTATAGGAATAATATCTATTTGATTTTTTATGCATATCCATCCAAGAATTAAACCATAATTAAAAGTAATACCTAAGAACAATTGAGGCCAATAAGTATATCTTTTCATTAGAGGATAACTGAATGCTAGAGGCATAGATCCTAATGCCAAAATAATTGTGAGAGTGTTAAAGTTTATTAAAACCAATAAAGCTAAAAAACAAAGAATTAAAGTATAAATTAATCCAAGTTTTATTGATATCTGTCCTGAAGCAATAGGTCTTTGTTTTGTTCTTAAAACTTTTTTGTCAAATTCCTTATCAAAAATATCATTAACTATGCAGCCAGCAGATCTCATTAAAATAGAACCTAAAAAAAATAATAACAGGAAAAAAAAATAGTCATTAAAACCGTATGAAAAATCATAAGCAATAGTTAGACCCCATGCACAGGGCCAAAACAAAAGCATAAAACCAATTGGCTTTTTTAACCTTGTTAATTCAATAAAGAGATTTATTTGTTTCATAATAATTTACTTGTAAATAGCAAAGCCTAGTTTCATAATCAAACTGATTCGTATGAATATAGATTACACAGTAACAGCTCTAATGTTTCCAGCTATTCCGCTATTAATGAATATTTATAGCAATAGATTTCACTCATTAAGTAAGCTAATTCGGCAACTACATGACGAACATGTTTATGAAAACCATATTCCACCCGAGTGGAAAAAACAATTTATAAACCTAAGTGGAAGAATTGTTTTATTAAAATGGACGATCATGTTTGCTGCATTTGGTCTTTTATTTAATTTGCTAACTGTTTTTGCTCTTTATCTAAATGAAATTTTTGTAGCAAGAATAATTTTTGGATCTTGTTGTATATCAATGATGGTTTCTATCATCATTTTTGTTAGAGAACTTCAGGTTTCAACAAATGCTCTTAAATTACACATGTCTGATATGGATGTTGATTTAGATTAATTAGGAATAATCACAGCAGGCCCAGTTAATAATCTTGCCTCTAACTCTTCATGAGCTTTTCTTGCTTCACTTAAAGAATATTTTTTAAAAATTTCAACTTTAACTTTGCCAGTTAATACTGCATCAAAAACTTTTTTTGCAGACCCCACTAATTCTTCTCTTGTAGCTGTATAGTGAGCGATAGATGGACGAGTAAAAAATAAACCTTTTGCATTAATATGTTTCTTAACATCTATAGTATCAACGTAACCTGATGCATTACCAAAAGCGACCATCATGCCTCTGACTTTTAATGTTTCGATTGATCCATCAAATGTTTTTATGCCAACACCGTCATAGACAACATCAACTCCATTTTTACCTACAATCTTTTCTACTTCTTCAACAAAGTTTGTATCAGTATAATTTATTATGTGATGACAGCCATTTTTTTTAGCAATACCTTCTTTTTCTTTAGAACCAACTGTGCCAATAACTTCAGCTCCTAATGCATTAGCCCACTGGCATAAAATTTGGCCAACACCACCAGCTGCCGCATGGTATAAAACTTTATCACCTTTTTTAATTGGGTAAGCTCTGTGTAATAAGTATTCAGCAGTAATTCCTTTAAGCATAATACAAGATGCAATTTCATCTGAAATTCCTTCTGGAACTAAAACTAGTTTCTCTTGAGGAAATAATTGTTTTTCAGAATAACTACCAATTGGCATTGAAGAGTGAGCTACTCTATCACCAATTTTAAATAGATCTACCTCAGAACCTATTTCTTCAATTATTCCACAAGCTTCTAGACCAATCCCACTTGGTAGAGGAATAGGGTACAAACCTGTTCGATGATAAACATCAATATAATTAAGACCAATTGATAAATTTTTTATAAGAACTTCTTTTGGACCTGGCTTCCCGATTTCAACGTCTTTGATCTGTAAAGTTTCAGGACTACCAAATTTTTCTATTTCAATTTTTTTCATTATTTTACAAATGTACCATTATGATAATCTTGCACTGCTTGCAATATCTCTGCTTTAGTATTCATTACAAATGGACCACCTCTTGCAATAGGCTCACCAATTGGTTTTCCTGATATTAATAAAAATTTAGCTTTAGTTAAGCTAGAAACTTTCAACTTTTCTCCTCTGGATAGGATAATTAAAGTAGAGTTTTTAGCTTTGTCATGGTTTTGATCTCCAACCTTAATTTCTCCATCAATTAAGTAAATTAAAGAATTATGTGTTGAAGGAAGGTTAAAATTAAACTCTTTAGCTTCTTTAATCTCTACATCAAAGTAAACAGGCTCAACGTTGTGGCCCTTAACTGGTCCCTCTGCATTTTCAAATTTTCCAGCAATTACTTTAACAGTTTTATCATCATCTTTATGGGTGCTCATTTTATCTGCATCAATATAAATATATTCAGGTTTGTTCATTTTCAATTTAGCTGGCATATTTACCCATAATTGAAAACCATGCAGTTTGCCTTCTGTCATTGCTGGCATTTCAGAGTGAATTATTCCTCCACCAGTTTTCATCCACTGAACATCTCCTGAAGACATTCTACCTTTAGCACCAGTGCTATCTTCATGCTCAAACTCTCCACTTAACATATAAGTTACAGTTTCAATTCCTCTGTGGGGGTGAGGAGGGAAGCCTCCAATATAATCATCTTTATTTTCAGAACCAAACTCATCCAGCATTAAAAAAGGATCATGATAATCAATAAGATGAGTACCAATACTTCTCTTTAATTTAACACCAGCACCATCTGATGCTGCAACGGGTTCTATTATTTTTTCTACTTCGATTTGTCTCATACTTATGTTCGATTACCTTTAATTAAAAAATAAACTCCACCAATTAAAAGAAATATTTGCTCACTAGTAAATAGTTTTGTTGTGATGAACCAGTCGGGATGTGCAATAGCAAATATATTAATCATCATAATAACAATCATTAATCCAGCTAGCCTTGTCAGTAAATTTCCAAAAGGATTTTTAATAAAGCCACTAATGATTAATATTAGTCCTGCTGATAATTCTGATAAAGCAACCAAAGATGCTAGAGCAGGTGATAAGTTAAAATATTCAATTAATCCTTGAGGAGGTAAAGGAAATTTACTTAGACCATGAATTATAAAAGCTATTCCTATTCCAAATCTAAAAAATAAAGAGGCTAATGCATCTATATTTGAAAAAAAATTATTAACTTTATTATTTAAATTTTGCATTCTATCCTTTATTTTTTGTTATGTGATCCGTCACAAAATGGTGGATTGTTAGTTTGTTTGCAAGCACAAAAAAACATTTTTTTAGTTTCTTCAGCCTTGTATGCCAGTGGTGTAAATTCTGTACCCTTGTGTGATCCGTCACAAAAAGGTTGCTTTGCACTCTTTCCACATGAACACCAATAATAAGATTTATCTTTTTCAACTTCAACAGCGATTGCACTATCGCCCGCTCTTTCTCCTTTAGTCATATTTACCCTTTCAATTTATTTGACTTGTACATAATGCTTTGTTATCAATAATGCAATAACGCATAATAATCATACTAGTATCTAAAAACATACCATGAAAAATTTAATAGATTGTCCAGCAGAAAGAGCAGTTTACTTCCTTGGAGGTAAATGGAAAATTAGGATCTTGTTTAGTTTACTCCAGAGTAAAAAAACTAGGTTTGGTAAACTTAAAAAAGGATTAAAAACAATTACACAACAAATGCTATCCAAGCAGCTTAAAGAATTAAAGGCAGATGGAATAGTTAACAGAAAAGTTATTCAAATAATGCCACCAAAAGTCGAATATTCACTCACTGAATTTGGTCTTTCGGTTATGCCTATTTTAAGATCTTTTTCTGAATGGAATAAAAAAAATACCAAAACTATTTCAATAAAACTGAATAAGAGCTTTGAAGAAAATAGAATTAGATAATTTTTTAATCCTTTGACAACCGTCACTGAATGTGGTTATATTACATTGCGCTGATTTATGTTAAATTGCGGAGCGCTTTATAAATCCTGCTAAAGCGACACTTCAACCATCGCTTTAGTCGGTGGTTTTTTTTTGAAATTTTCAAAATTTAAATCGGGTATTT
>Ga0209709_10003951_pt1 | contig 12090 bp, 8 predicted proteins | sample ArcticOcean_MG_C_2_FD_187435 | JGI IMG/M metagenome (GOLD analysis project Ga0209709, IMG submission 187435) | Marine microbial communities from western Arctic Ocean - ArcticOcean_MG_CB4_136 (SPAdes) (version 2) | ecosystem: Environmental > Aquatic > Marine > Oceanic | place: Arctic Ocean... | reverse complement strand
CGTCATTTCATCCGCGGTGTATTTTCTGGCGTTTAAGCTGGATTTGAACGCCGCAGCAGACGTGTTGCTTTCCAAACTTTCAAAGCCGATTTTCGCACTCAACGTGATTCCAAGACATCGAATAATTGGTGCTTCTTTGAAAAACGCGCTCACTACCGCGCTGCTTGGAAACGAGGAATAGTCAATCAAAAGTGCGCATTTGATCGAGTTCGCGAGCTGCGGTACCAACCGCTTCGGCAATCTCAAAAACGGCAAGGAATCGACCGCTTTCTCCGTCAAGATGCTCAGCCAGCTTATCCATTTCTCCGCGCTGACTATGATGTCTTTACTCGGCGTGGGTACACCAGGAAAACGTTTTCGAGTACGGTGCTCTGAAATTCTGGTCCACGCGTACGAAATCGTTTCGCACAGCGCCACTGCGTTTTCCCCTAAGTTCATCGATACCGTAGAGAATCCCGACGAAGCTCGACGCGACGATGAGGAAGACATAGCACTCACAGCGCTACCGCCGCTTACACCCTTATCCTCTTTCATCTCTGCCATTGCTAAATACTTCTTCGCTTCGCTCGAATCTAATAATGAAATAATCGCAAAGCACGCCGCTGAACGAACCGATGCGCTTCGTTCGAAAACCATCAACTTTTCGAGCGTTTTCTGCGACGCGAGAAGAATGCTGCTCTTCTTCTTTTTCGGCGCAGGAGAAAACTCTCGAGGGAAGACTATTTGCCATCGCGAACACATTCCCGATGGGTTTCTTTTGGCCATGTACCCCAACGCCGCGAGCGCCTCAGTTTTCAAAAGTTCCACCGGGTTCGCCTCTGTTATTGTTGTCGCTGCTTTTCCCGCCGCCGCGAACGCGCTCGACGGTGGTAAGCACCAATCGCTCTCCTCCGTAAACCCGCCGATATATGCATCCTCACTCACCTTCGTCTCTCCGTTGCCGTCGTCCACTTCTCCTCTCCTCGCACCTTCGTAATTATAAAACGCGCATTCTCTCAACAAGACATTCACCAGAGCGTCCATTTCCCGTTCCGGCCAACTCGTGAGCGTCGCGCACGCCTTGATCGCTCTCACTACACACGCCGCGTACCACTGCTTCTCTTGGAGTATTTTCCCACCATCATCGCTCGCATCAGTACTGCTCTCCTCCTCACCGCCACTCTTTTTGAGCGTTGCCATTGCGTCTGTCAAAATCTCCTTCGCCAGTGACACCGATACGCTCTCGATGTCGGCGATATCTTCGTCCTCCTCCTCTCCTCGACGATTGCTCGTCGTCGTCTTTATCGTCTGAATCAGAATACTCGAAGAGTTCGCGTTCGTGCTCGACAACACGCGTCCTACGCTCAAAACCACGCTCCCGAGTGCGTGCGCGATGAGCGTCATTTCTCGCGTTCGTACGCGTTCACGACGACTTTGTACTTCTTTGTCTTCTTCGTCTTCTTTCATCAAGAATTTTAAAAATCTCAACTGTAAGTGCACCAATCGCATCGCGCTTTCCACGAATAAATCACTCGAGACGACCGAGACATTTTCCTCCTCCTCTTTCGACGAAGAAGACGAGGAAGAAGAAGAGGAACTTGTGTGTTGCTCTTGTTCTCTGTATTGTCTCTCTAAAAACTCCAGCAACATGAGCTCGTCTGTATCGTCCTCGTCTTTCTCGTCGTCTTTATCGTCGTCGGTTCGTTTTCTTTCTCTCCTTTTCGCGGAGCGAATGTTGAAGATTTCAGACATCTTTTTCTCCAACTGCGCGTTTATCTCAACGAGCGAGTTTTGGAGATTTGACGACGACGACGAGAGAGACGAAAAGACTTCCGTCTTCTCCTCGTCCTGTGATGCTCCTCCTCCGCCCATGATGAAGCATAAATAATGTCGCTCTTTTCTCTCTCTTCTTTTTACTCTTCTGAGGAAAGAAAGAGAGAGTTTAGGGTTTTTAATCGCTTTGTTTAGGGTGTATTTTAAACCCTAAAAAGTCTTTCGAGAGAAAGGAGCCGAAGCTCAAAAATCCGGCACAACTCCACGCAGAAAAAAGAGTAAAGAGAGAAAGTCATGACCAATACTACTAAAAGCAACGAAACCCTCCAACAGAAAGAACAACAACGGGAGAAGAAGACGACAAAGAAAGAGCTGGTGGATTTAGAGTGCGACGACGAGTTCGAGGAGTTCAACGAAGAAGGTACTTATATATAACATTTAAAATCGTAATATGAAGATTTGAGATCTCTCTTCTTCTCTCTCGTTTCTTTTCTGTTCGATGATGATATGATGCGTTTGTGTTTTGTTCTTTGTTTTGCGCGCGTAAAAACTGACGAACTCTTTTGAACTCTCTCTTTACTTCAACGCAAATCGCCAAAAAACAGAGTGGACGAGAGAAAACGAGGAGAAAGAAGACGTGGCGCAGTGGGAGAACGATTGGGACGACACCGAAGAAACGGACGATTTCAAGACGCACTTGAGAGAGGAATTGAAGAAGAACGCCATCAGAAAATAATAATAATAATAATGAACGCTACTACTACTTCTTCTCCGTACGCCGCGATTGCAAAGATGCGACGCGAATTTCCCCAATCGTACGTCATTCAGCTCGCCACGGTGAATAGTCAAGGGAAACCGAAAGTGAGAAGCGTGTTGTTTGAAGATTTGAAGACGAGCGAGAAAGAGCAAGTGCTCGTATCGATGAAGTGTTCGAAGAAATCGAATAAGTTTGCGAAAGCTCTCGAAGATGGGTCAGCGACGGCTGATGGGGAAGTGTGTTGGTGGGTAGAAGATTCGAATTGCCAATGGCGCTTCAGTGGGAGTGTGGATCTCGTCTCCGACGGAGACGAAAGACGCCGTCTTTGGGATCACATGAACGCGGGCGGCAAAGGTCAATTCTTATTACCCCAGGACGCGGGTGAGATGCAACGAAATACGGAAGAGTTGAGAGAGAAACAAATAGAAAAGTTAAAATCGTTCGGGGAAAATCAGAGCGCAGCGTTTGACGCGCCGATGGAAGATTTTTTAGTTTGCGTTCTCAGATGCGAGGAGATAGATTACTTAAATTTAGGAACTTTAGAGAGGAGAAATTGGATTTACGACGACGAGAAGGCATCTTACGATTTAAGAAAAGACGGCGTGTGCGTTCCGGTGGTGTCGTCCGTCAAGAATGCATAGTAGGTAGTACAGCTGACATTTAGATTTTTTAATATACTACAACTATGACGCGGTACTACGTTTATATACACACACTCACTTTACAATTGTGCTGGTACCACCTTGGTTACTACAGGTAAATATATCAATCAATCAATACGAGAGATCGACATACGAGTGCGCGTTGTGCAATACGTACGAAGGAACAAACCTTTCTAAAACTTCTCTATCGACGTTCGCGAAATACGACAAAGTTTCCAAGTACGCGACCAATTTGCGCACGTCGTCCGGATACGAGTACGTTCGCTCCAAGTTTCCTTGGGCGATGTTTTTGCGAGCGCTCACAATACTACCTCCCGGCTTCGGAGGTTTGACGTTTGCGTATTTCGAAAGTTGGTCCTCTCTTCTCTTCATGGCAATCGCCGCGATTCTTGATTTGATTTCGAGGCCGACAGAGGCGATGTGCTGCGTGAGCGTTTCGGTCCCGTTGAACTGCGCGCATAAGCTCGCGATGCCTACGATGATGGCAGATACGTCGTATCTGAAAAGGCTCCTTCCGCTCACCTCGCTCGCGATTAGAACTTTCAATTCTTCCGAGTATTTAACGTTTGGAAAGACGTATTTCTCGAGAAATACGAAAAGAACGTCCGCGACGTTGATTTTTTGTGCGTCGGATTCGTCAATTTTCACGTACGTTTGCAATAAAGGCGTTTGGAATCCAATACTTTTTAACTTATCGCTGAGTTCCTCGTAAAATCTCGATTGCGAGGGCAAGAGTTTGGCGCTCAAAACGTGTTGAGTTTCGTCACACAGCATCGCGTCGTTCACGTTTTCAATTGCTTTTACCAAATTTCCAGAATCAATTTTCGCGCTCGAACTCAATTCTGTGTTCACGAACGTTCGCAAGAGTAAACACGCGCCGATACCGTGTAAATCTTTGCAAAAGTTCTTCACGAATGCCTCGTCCAGATTTGGTAAGCGATAGTCCCTTACTCCTTCACCAACGCGTGTTAACGTCTTCGCAACGATCGCGCCAGCGACGCACTCCCTCAAACTTTGAGCGATAATATTCGTCAATAACTCATCCATCGAGCGTAAACCGGAAACTCCAATCGCTTTATTCACGATTTTAAACGTACTCGAACTCAATTTCTGTCTATCGGGTTTCACGAAATCGACCCAGGCGAATCGATTGGGAAGAAAAATCATGGTTTCGTCGATATATTTCGGTTCAGACGTCAATTTAATCAGTTTTCGAACGATTCTACCCATGTACGTCTGCGAATCCGGTTCATTTTTTGTGGGAGGAAATATCGGTATTCCCAACGCAACCGCGCGCGGCGTCGAAGAGGTACCCACGTTTCTGCTCGCGGAAGGACTTCCCAAAGCGCGTCTTTCGCGCTCGACGCAAAATTGGTTCACTCGTGCCAACTCTTCTCGCCACGCTTTCAATCCTCGCACGTTGACGTAATCCTGAATGTATTCGAACGAGCTTTGGAAAGCTTCGAGCCTTTCGACGCACGAGACGAGTTTCTCTTTGAATACTCGCGCGGAATCTCGATCGTGCCCTTCGAATCTACACTCCTCGTCGAATAGTTTTGCCAATCGTCGCGCCAATTGCTCGCGAATGCCATCCTCTAATAGTTTTCTCGGGTCGAGTTCAATAACGCCAACGAACGTTTTCTCCATCGCTAAAATACCTCGCGCGAACGCGGCTATGTTATGAGTCGTTTGCGCCAGTTCCTCTCTCGTTTCTAATTTTGCGTACTCGGTGAGTTCTCGCTTTTCAATCGTTGCCGGTAAGTTTGTAAGCTCTGATGTTCGTAGACTCACCACTTTCTCGTCTAGTATTTTAAACACGGATTCAGGAATGACGGTCAATATCGTGCTCGCATAAGATGCAATTTCTTTGCTGTAAAATTTTGAACACGCGTCTACGTCTTCGCTGCGCTCGTCGCTCGAGATGCGCATGAGCGGCATCTCGAGCACTGAACGCAGCTTGAGCAGCAAAGACCGCACTTTAGAACACGCGAAGGGATCTTGTTGCACGCGACTACGCAAAGCTTCGCGTATAGAATCTTTAACCGACCACGCATACGAGGCGTCCGAAACGGCAGTGATGGTATTCAACGCTTTTTCACCGACGCTCGCTGTTTTCAACATCACTTCTAAAAACTGTCGAGCCTCTGCAATGTACGTTTTCGCTTGAAGGTTGGTGTTGATGGAATGAAAGTTATCGACTTCAAGCAACGCGGAGGAAAGTTGCTGAATCGTTTTCGAAGGCTGCGTGTGCTCCAACTGTTCTATTTGCTCGGCGATGTGCGCGAACCAGTGCGTCAAATTCTCGTCCTTCTTCACGGAAAACTTCGTCAAAGTCTCCGAACCAGCAAAGTAGCGCGACAGTTCAGAAATTCTCGACGTTGCTTCTTCTCGCGCGTTTTCCCACCGCGTGTTTTTATCTTTTAACAACTTTGCGTACGTGAGTTTCGTAACGCGTTCGATTTCGGCGACGTCGAGCAAAAGTTCCATTTGTCGTTCCATTTTCGGCGCGTAATACGCAAACGAGGAGGATAAGACTGTATTTTTAGAAACGTTATGCAGCAAACACCAGCGCAACCAATTATTGGCATCTCGCAAACTATCGAGAATCAAACTTTCGTTATCGAGAACGAACTTCTCGTCGACGATTTTCCTCTTTGCGAAAAACGAGCGAAAGACTTTCGAGATCTCGTTGAATTTTCTATCGCACCGTACGCACAATTTCTGCACATTCTGTGCGTTTAACGCGATGTTCAAAGCCTCGTTCGCTGCCTCGCATCGTTTCCATGCCATTCGCAGATCTATCGTTTTACCGAACGTCCAATTGACGATCCAGTTATCGGCAAAATGTTTCTCCACAATCTCTCGCATCACTTCTGGTTTATCCATCAACGTTTCCGGGGAGAACCACAAGATGGACACCAACAAAGACGCTTGTTGCGACAACGCTATTGACCGATGATCGGGGTCTGGATAATATTCCGAGCAACAGTTATAAATATCGTCCGAACGAAGTTTTCCAATCGCGAGCGATAACGCTCGTTTCGGCATCGGAAACCTCGAGAAGTACGCGTCGTGCGGGTACCCGCTCGGGAAATTGCTCTCTAAGCTGTTTTCACTATTGCTATTGTTGTTTTTGCTATCGCCGCCACTGTTGCTACTGCTACTTGTAAGAGTACTACTTCCCAACCACGACGACGATGACAACGACGACGGCATCGAGGACGACAAAGAAGCGCCGTATTTCGTCCTCTCTGTCAACTTCACTACGTCTTCAAACTGCGCAAGAGTCGCGTCGTAGGAATACGCGGTTCCATCGCCGGCATCGTACGCGTTCCTCTTACACCGATAATACGCCACCACTATGCGTTCTTTCACTTCGTAATCGAACGTCGTATCTATGGATAACAAGATCTGCCCAAACAACGCCACCGCTTCCGGTAAAAGCTGTTTCCCCTCTCGATTCGTCAAAAGCGTCTCAATCGTCTCGCTTCCGTATACACCAATCTCCACGTCCTCGGTAAACTTTACGAACGCTTTGTACCAAGTTGTAACCGCATTAAACGCCAAATAATACCTCTCTAAAAGCTTTTCGTACTTCCTCCTAAACTCCGCGTCCAACCGTCTCGACGTCGCCGATTTCGAAATTGAATGTTCAATCTTCTCCGGCGTTTCTAAATACTTGAAATCGAACAAGATTGGTTTGTATTTATTACCGCTACTACTGCTACTAGTACTGTTGCTCTTTCTGTTATTTTTCCACTCGTCTGGTACGACGCGCGATAACAATCGTAACTCGCATATCAGCGCGTGCGCTTTCGAAACCAAGTGCGAGATATCTTCGATGCCACTTTTCGTGTTCGTTTTCGTTGAAAAACTTGCAGAAGAATTCATCGTCGTCGTTTCGGTGGTCGTTTTATTCGTAGTATTAGTAGTATTGTCAACAGCAGTGGCAGAGACACTTCCATTTACTTCTTCTTCCTCTTCCTCTTCTTCTTCTTCGTCTTCTTCTGCTGTCGTTCGAGGCGCGACATCATCATCATCATCATCCTTCAAATTCTTCTTGGATTCATCAATTTTCTCATCAATTCGCCGATTTCTCGGTGGAGGAGGAGGAATAGGAGGAATAGGAGGAGGAAAATGAACGGATGAATTATCGACGCTGTTGTTCATCCTCTCTCTCTCTTTTCCCTTCTTCTTTGTCTTCTTCTTCTTTGTTCTTCACTTAAGAGGACACATCATCCGTAAAAACTGTCGCTCTTCGCCTTGTGCTCTGAAAGTGTTTGTTGTGTTTCACGAAAAAAGCCAAAAAACAAAAAACAAAAAACAAGAAAAAAGTTCAAAAAGTCAACGAAATAAATTTTGAAATTTGTCGGTCTTTTTTTTCTCTCTTTTTTTCTCTCTTCTGACTTCTGTTTGCGATCACATCATCATCATCATCGTCTCTCGATCTCGTCATACTTTCAGCAGCTCTTTTATTATATACACTTAAAGAGAGAAGAAGAAGTTTTCGAGACGAACGACACAAGTGAGATACACGTACACGCACGCACGATCGCGATCATTTTCCGAAAGACAGGTAGAAAAAGATGGCGGTACAAACGACACGAGAACAATCAACAGTCGGGGAACGGTACACCGACGACAAACTGAAACACGACATTCGCATTTCAAACATGACGGCGGCGAAGAAGCTCGCGGATGCGATACGAACGTCGTTAGGGCCGAGAGGTATGGATAAGATGATGGTCTCGGAGAAAAACGACGTGACGATTACCAACGACGGCGCGACTATTTTGTCCAAGATGAAAGCCACGCATCCGGCGGCGAAGATGTTGGTGGAACTGTCCAAATCCCAAGACATCGTCGCCGGGGACGGGACGACGTCTGTCGCGGTGTTGTGCGGAGCGTTGTTGAATAAATGCATCGCTTTACTCGCGAGAGGCGTGCATCCGACGATTATTTCGGATTCGTTGGCGTTGGCGTGCGACGAGGCGTGCAAGTTGACGGAAACGTTTGCGATTCCGGTCAACATCAACGACCGAGAACAGTTGATAAACGCGGCGACGACGAGTTTAGGGAGTAAAGTCGTCGCGCAGTATTCGGACGTGTTGGCACCGATCGCGGTGGATTGTGTGAGTAGGATTTTGGACGATAAGAGACCTGATTTAGTGGATTTGAGAGACGTGAGGTGCGTGAGAAAGCAAGGCGGGACGATCGACGATACCGAGTTGACGGAAGGCATCGTGTTTGACCAGAAAACGGCCAAAGGCTCCGGGTCGGGGATTCATACCGTAGAGGACGCGAAAATAGCGTTGATTCAGTTTTGTATCAGTCCACCAAAAACGGACATGGAGAATAACGTGATTGTGAGCGATTACACGCAAATGGACAGGATTTTAAAAGAGGAGAGGAATTACGTCATCGGTTTGATCAAGAAAATCAAAGCGACTGGGTGCAACGTTTTGTTGATTCAAAAATCAATCTTGAGAGACGCGGTGACCGAGTTGGGGATGCATTATTTACAAAAAGCGAAGATTATGGTCATTAAAGACGTGGAGAGAGATGAGATTGAGTTTATCGCGAAGACGTTGAAGTTGCAACCGGTGGCGCATCCGGAGCAATTGACGCCGGAAAAGTTGGGAAGAGCCAAGTTGGCGAAGGAAGTCGTGTGTGGTAAATCGAAGGTGGTGAAAGTGACTGGAATTGAAAACATGGGGAAAACGGTTTCAGTCATCGTTCGAGGCTCAAATCAGTTGGTTTTAGACGAAGCAGATCGATCGTTACACGACGCTTTGTGCGTCATCAGATGTTTGGCGCACAAGCAGTTTTTAATCACCGGCGGAGGGTCGGCGGAGATTGAGTTATCGGTGAGATTAGGACAGTGGGCGCGAACGTTATCTGGGATGGAATCGGTCTGCGTGAAAGCGTTCGCGGAAGCGTTGGAAGTTATTCCGTACACTTTAGCTGAAAATGCCGGGTTGAATCCGATTGAAATCGTCACGGAGTTGAGAAACAAACACGCCATGTTGGGCAACGTCCACGAAGGCATCAACGTGAAGAAAGGGACCGTGAGCGACATGAGAAAGGAGAACGTTTTGCAGCCGCTTTTAGTAACGACTTCGGCTTTGAGCTTGGCCACAGAGTGCGCGAGAATGATTTTGAAGATTGATGATATCTGTCCGGTTCGATAATAATAAAACTTGTAAGAATGGGGTTATGGAGAAGAAGGAGATGAAGACGATGGATAAAGATTTGAGGCGGGAGAAAGCGCGAATAGGATATAACGCACATAGAAACGAATAACAAATTGTAGTAGAAGTATAAGAGAACGACGCGTAATAAAAATAAGAGAATGTACGTATGGATATATAGATATAGATATAGATATACGTATGTGTATCAATGATATATATAATAAACAAAAGCTAAGGACAATATAGTAGATATAATTTGCTAACCTCTCTCAAAAGAAGAAAAGAATTACTTTCTCTCTTCCAGGTTGACTACGCAGGCTGCTCCGCCGCACTTTTCCAACAAATCCTTGGTGATATCCGTCGGGTTTTGCGCCGCGTGCGGATGTTCCGACCCTTTGTACACTTTCAAGTGTCTAAACACTTCTCGACCCATTCTGTTTTTCGGCAACATGCCTTTGATTGCTTTTTCGACGATGCGTACCGGTAATCTCTCTTGCAAGTGACGGAACGTCTCAATCTTCATGGACCCGGGTCTCCCGGTCGTGGAGAAGTTTCTGTATAACTTATCCTCGAACTTTTTCCCCGAAACGACCACTTTTTCCGCGTTGATGACGACCAAGTTCACCCCAGTCGTAAACGACGGGTGGTACGTAGCCACGTTCCCACCTCTCAAATACGTCGCCGCGACGGACGCCATTCTACCGAGTCTCAAATCCGTCGCATCGACGACCACCCACGGCTTGCGCGAATTATCCACGTCCTCGGCTTTCGGGTAATACGTTTTGTTGAAAAAGTCTGCGCCCTTTTTATCCACGGAAACTCCCTCCGGAGTGTTTTGCAACGACCTACCGCGCAAAGCAGACATAGGAGTCACCCTCAAAACCTCTTTTTTCGTTTGAGAGGGAACGGCGGATTTACGGAACGCGCTCGCGTTGCCCACGAAGGACGACGTGGAAGCTAAAGCAGACATTGTGTTTGTTGTTGTGTAAAATTAAGTTTTCTTTATTCGAATCTGCGACGTGACTCCAAATGCTCGTTTCGCGTGATGATGATGACACAGTACGCGCACGTCTAAGAATGAGGTTAATTCTCCCTCGGGATAAGCCTTTGAGCCGTTTTTTTCCCTTTTTTTTTGTTTGGCTGCCTCTCAAAATTTACAAACAAACAAACAAACAAACAGAGAAAGAGAGTGTGTTTCTGCGCTCTGCGCTACGAGTGGTATCGTTGTGTATCATCCGTTTCTGTATATTATTATTCTAAAAATACTCTAAATACTAAAACTAAAGCGAGAGCAACCAATCATCTTTGGAGGAAAACGGAAGCGGTGGAACGAGATTTCCTGGATTGAGTGGAAACAAGGAGGTGTAATACTGTTCTCGAATCCCGGCGATATCGGTGGTTTCTCGAAACGCGTCCAAGGCGTATAAAGTTTTCAAGTACCGGGATAAGTTGGGATAATCGCATATCCGCTTGCGAGTGCAACGAAAGAGATGGTTATAAACCGCATCGAAACGGATTAGGGTGGTGTAGAAGCAGATATCGCAGAGAGTCAGAGAGTCGTCGCCGAGCAAAAACTTCGACCTCTCTAACTTCTGGTCCAAGACGTCCAACGCCTGGAAGAGTTTATCAACGGCATCGTCTAACGTAGCTTGAGATTGCGCAAAACCAGCTTTATACACGCCATCGTTTACGTTTTCGAACAAGTAAGCGCACATTTCATCGATTTCTTTCCTATTCTCTTTTGGATATAGTTCATCGTTCTCTCCGTTTAAACAATCGAAGAGACGAATGATATCGGCCGATTCATTGCAGACAATCTCAAAAGCTCTACCATTACTGACACTAATTAATAACGGTGCAGTGGCTCGACCTTCGAATTTTGTTCCAGAAACGTACGAGTACACGTCTCTTAACGTTTCAATCATCGGTTGTTGTTCTTGTTGTCGTCGTTGTTCGCCGGTATCGCCGTCGTCGCGAAAGAAGATTCGCTCGACGGCCTCTTTCGGCACCGTCCACAAACCCGTATTCTTGTTCGGTTCCAGATATATTATTTCCACCTGTTGTTCTAGTTCTTCATTTCTTCTTTGCTTTGAGCTCTTTTTAATCAGCTCGTTCACTATTAACGTTCGATGCGCCCAAGGGCAGGTTTTCCCGGCGAAAAGATACAATTTTTTACCTTCCGAATGAAAACCATCATCATCGAAATCTTTGACGCGAAACTGCGATTCTGGTCTCGAATACTCCCCGGAGACTTTATCCTTCGGAGCGAGTTGACTCATCATTACGTTCCATCCAAGATTCCACGCGGTTTTTGCGACTCGAACGAGTATTCCGGGCGGTAAAGATGATGATGTTTTCGACGAAGCACTTTTACATTCTGTTTTCTTCCACAACTGTTTTCCTGCTCTTGCTCTCCTTCTTCTCGACAAAGACGAAGAAGTAGAGGAGAAAAGAACGACTCCTCGCGGTGCGGTGAACATGATGATGAATGTTATATGTTACAAATAAATGCACAAGAGCTGCTTTTACTATGTTGGTATATTTGCGCGCGCACGCAAAATTCTTTCGGAAACAAACTTTATTATTTATGGAGCTTTTTCTTTCTCACGATTCAAGACTTCCATGTGGATCAAGAGACTGTTAATATCAGCCGGCGTGACGCCTCCGACGCGACTGGCTTGGCCAATCGTTGACGGACGCACTTTTTCGAGCTTTTCTCTCGCTT
>Ga0209709_10003949_pt1 | contig 12102 bp, 10 predicted proteins | sample ArcticOcean_MG_C_2_FD_187435 | JGI IMG/M metagenome (GOLD analysis project Ga0209709, IMG submission 187435) | Marine microbial communities from western Arctic Ocean - ArcticOcean_MG_CB4_136 (SPAdes) (version 2) | ecosystem: Environmental > Aquatic > Marine > Oceanic | place: Arctic Ocean... | reverse complement strand
TACCTATTGAATGGAAAATTGAAGAAGAATATAAAAAAAATAAAAAAAATAAAAATGAAGTCCCAGTAACAGAATTTAGAAAAGAATGTAGGACATTTGCAGAAAAATGGATTGAAGTTCACAAAACACAATTTAAGCGCTTAGGCGTTATTGGTGATTGGGAAAATCACTATACTACCATGAGTTTTGATGCAGAAGCACAAATTGTAAGAGAGTTAGGTAAATTTTTAAAAGAAGGGAGTCTTTATAAGGGGTTTAAACCAGTGCTTTGGTCTACTGTAGAAAAAACTGCATTAGCAGATGCTGAAGTAGAATATCAAGATCATAAATCTGATACAATTTATACTGCCTTTCCAGTTACTAAGTCTAGTCTGAAAGAACTTGAGGGAACAGAAGTTGTTATATGGACAACAACACCTTGGACTATCCCCGCCAATAAAGCTCTAGCTTACAATCAGGCTTTAAATTATTTGATAATCGAATTGGAGGACGTTGGAGATTTTAAGAATAAAAAAATAGTAATTGCAGAAGCGTTATTAGAATCGGTCATCAAGGATTGTAATATTAAAAATTATAAAGAAATTAAAAAATTTAATGGTAAAGAATTTAAAGATACAGTTTGTAGCCATCCATTTTTAGAACTTGGTTATGATTATGAAATACCAATGCTAGAAGCAAGATTTGTTACAACAGAACAAGGAACAGGAATTGTTCACTGTGCACCCAGCCATGGTCCAGATGATTTTAATCTTTGTTTAAATCATGGCATTAAAGCAATAGAGACTGTTGATGGAGATGGTAGATATACTAAAAACCTTCCGTTGTTTGAAGGCATACATATTTTTAAAGCAAACCCGATTGTAATTGAGAAGCTAAAAGAAAAAAAAAAATTATTATCGAATGGTGAGTTAATTCATTCATACCCTCATTCATGGAGATCAAAAGCCCCACTTGTTCATAGAGCAACGCCGCAATGGTTTATTTCTATGGAAAGCCATGATTTGAGAAAAAAAGCATTAAAAGCTCTTGATGAAACAACGTTTTACCCAAGTAAAGGAAGAGAAAGAATAAAGGCAATGATAGAGACAAGACCAGATTGGTGTGTTTCTAGACAAAGAGTTTGGGGAGTGCCTTTGCCAATATTTACCCACAAAAAGACTAAAGAGATTTTAGTTGATGACACAGTGAATGAGAATATTGCAAATATTTATGAAAAAGAAGGTTCTGATTGTTGGTTTTCTGATGATCCACAAAGGTTTTTAGGAGATAAATATAAAGCAGAAGATTATGATAAAACTAATGACATTGTAGAGGTTTGGTTTGATAGTGGGTGCACTCACGCATTTGTTTTAGAAAAAAGAGAGGATCTTCAGTGGCCAGCATCGATGTACCTTGAGGGATCTGACCAACATAGGGGATGGTTTCACTCATCACTATTAGAATCTTGTGGAACAAGAGGAAGAGCTCCATACGATTCAATTTTATCACATGGCTTTGTAGTAGATGGCAAAGGTCTAAAAATGTCTAAATCTTTAGGAAATGTAATTGCACCTGAGGATATCCTAAAAAAATATGGAGCTGATATTTTAAGAATATGGGTAGCATCATCAAATTATGCAGAAGATTTAAGAATAGATTTTTCCATTTTAGAGCAGCACGCAGATTCTTACAGAAAAATTAGAAATACATTTAGATACTTACTGGGAAATATTAATGATGATTTTAAAAAAATTGAGATTGAAAAGTTAGATTTAAACCAGCTACCAGAATTAGAGCGGTATATGCTTCATAGAGTATATAATTTAAATGAAAGTTATAAAAACTACTTTAAATCATATGACTTCCACAATCTCTATAAAGAGCTATTAAATTTTTGTACCTTAGATTTATCTGCTTTTTACTTTGACATAAGAAAAGACACTTTATATTGCGATCCAAAAGAATCAGAAAAAAGAAAAAACAGTATAATTGTTCTAAATATTATTCTAGAATCGTTATTGAAATGGTTTGCACCCATTCTTTCATTTACAACTGAAGAAATTTTTACATTAATCAACAAGGATAAAAAAAGTATTCATCTTGAGGAGTTTATTAATTTCCCGAAATCATTTGAAAATATTAAATTAAATGAAAAATGGATTGAACTAAAAAAAATTAGGGATATTTGTAATATTAGTATTGAGGAGAAAAGAGCCAGCAAAGAAATAGGCTCTAGCCTAGAGGCAAGTTTAACAATAAACATAAATAATGAAAAATATAAGTATATTGAAAATATAGATTTAGCAGAGCTGTGTATTACATCAGAAGTAAAAATTATAAAAACAAATGACAAAGAAATTAAAATAGAAGCAAAAAAAGCTGAGGGAGAAAAATGCACAATTTGCTGGAAAATAAGTAAAAATGAGTGTGATAGACACGTCATCTGAAAAAGAAAATGAAATCAGAAAATAAAAAAAAATTTATTCACAGTTCATTAATAATTTTGATAATTTTTTTTTTAGATAGGTTTTCAAAAATATATATACTATCTATCTTAAAGATTAACGGCTCAGTTGATATTTTTGTAACGAAATATTTAAATATTTATTTAATTTGGAATGAAGGAATTGCATTCGGTTTATTATCATTTGATCAAGGCAATACATATACTGCAATGACAGGACTCATAGGGATTATCTCAATAGTAGTTTTGATATTAATCGTAAAAACAGACGATGTAAGATTTTATTTTTACTCATTTGTTTTTGGTGGAGCAATAGGTAATTTTTTTGATAGATTGTACTACTCGGCTGTGCCAGATTTCATAGACCTGCATATTAATAATTATCACTGGTTTATATTCAATGTTGCTGATATATTTATAACAGCTGGTGTGTTTTGCCTTATTTTAGTTGAATTAATTTTTAATAAATCTTTAAATAATGAAAAAAAATAAAATATTATTGATTTTGGTTTCATGCTTTACTCTAACAGCGTGCCAATCAGTTAAAGATGGACTAAGTGGAAATAAATCTAATAATAGTGATGAGTTTTTAGTGCAAAAAAAGAGTCCTTTAGTTTTGCCACCCAATTATTTAAAACTACCAAAACCAAAAGATTCAGCAACAGAGATTGAAGAGGTGTCTTTAAATCAAGATGATCTTGATATTCAAAAATTGCTTGGTATTGAAGAAGAAGCGAAAAAATTACCATCAACAAAAAATGGAGATGCAGAGGAATTTGTATTAAGAAACATTAAAAATAATTAATGCTAACTCAAAATATCAACCTTAAGAATTTTCATTTAAAAAAAATTAATAAAAAAGTTAAACAAGATTTAAAAAAACTTTTAAAAGAAAAAAGTACAATATTAGATTCACTGTCAACCAACTATAAAAATAGTTATTCAAAAAAAAATATTTTAAATTCACAAAATTATAAAAATATAAGAGTTATTGGCATGGGAGGTTCTATACTTGGAACAGAAGCAATTTTTGATTTTTTAAGACCTAAAATAAAAAAAAGTTTTGAATTTATAAGTAACCTCGAAACAGGTAAAATTTTTCAATTAAAAAAAAGCAAAAGTGTAAATTTAATAGTTTCTAAATCAGGGAATACTTTAGAAACAATATCCAATTCAAATATATTCATAAAAAAAAATGATAAAAATATCTTCATAACTGAAAATAAACCAAGCTACCTTTTTTTGTTGGCCAAGAAACTAAAGGCTGAGGTAGTTCATCATAACAATTTTATAGGAGGGAGATTTTCAGTATTATCTGAGGTTGGTATGCTTCCGGCAGAATTAATGGGATTTAATCCAAAGAAATTTAAACAGTTAAATACTCTAATTAAGAGTCAAAAATTTGTTAACTCATTATTAATTAATGTTAGCAACACATTATTTTTTTTAAGAAAAAAAAAATTTAATTCTATAATTCTTAATTACGACAAAAGCTCCAACAATTTCTTTAAATGGTATCAACAGCTGCTAGCAGAAAGTTTGGGGAAAAAAGGAAAAGGAATCTTGCCACTGTTATCTACAATGCCTAAAGACAATCATAGTCTTATGCAACTTTATTTAGATGGACCTAAAAATAATTTCTATACATTTTTCCATGTTAATGAGAAAAATTCCTCAAAAATTATAAATAATAAGATTTTACCCACTCATAATTATTTGAAAAACAAAGATCTAAATCAAATAATTTATGCTCAAAAAATAGCAACTGAAAATATATTTCTAAAAAAAAAAATACCGTTTAGAAGTTTTGAAGTTAATTTAAGAAGTGAAAAAACTCTGGGAGAATTATTTAGTTTTTTTATTTTAGAAACTATTTTGTTGGCTAGAGCCCTAAAACTAGACCCTTACAATCAACCCTCTGTAGAATTAATAAAAACAGAAACTAAAAAAATTTTAATCTAAATATAATTACCAAAAATTACTTTAGATATTCCATAAGATTTCTCCTCAATTATATTGAATTTTTCAGGGAATTCGTCAACTTCTTTTTTATGTCTGTGAATAATTATTACACCTTTATCTTTTAATAAATTAGATTGAAATATATTTTCAAGCATCTCGAGTAGTTTTTTTTCTTTATATGGAGGATCTAAAAAAATGACATCAAATTGATTTTGAAAGATTTTAAAGATTGAACTGTTATTTATATCCCTTTCAACTATCTGAGATTTTTTTTCGTAATTTAGATCAGCAATATTTTTTTTTAAAATAGGTATAACTTTTTTATAGTTTTCTACAAATGTTACATGTTTAGATGCTCTCGACAAGCATTCCAAACCAAAAGAGCCTGTCCCCGAAAATAAGTCTAGAATATTTGCACCCTCTAGTGCAACACTCAATTTATTTGAATGACTGATTATATTAAATATAGATTCTTTGGTTAAATCTTTTAGCGGTCTAGTTAGTAGGTCTTTTGGTTCGTACAGCTTTTTACCCTTTGATGTTCCAGATATTATTCTCATTAATCTATTACTTTATAGCCTATATCTTTACGATAAAAGCCATCATCCCAAGAGAGCTGATTTATTAAATTATGAATTCTTGTTCTAGCTTCTAAAAAATCTTCAGATACACATACAAAGTTTAATACTCTCCCTCCACTAGAAAAAACTCCCTCATTAGTTCTGGTTGTACCCGCGTGATATAAATACTCATCTGTATTAAGTTTAATCTCTTCTATATCCTTTATTAGTAAATTTTTTTTAAAAGTATCTGGGTATCCTTTCGAACATACCACAATACACAAGCTTTTTTTCTCATGCCATTTTATTGCACATTGATCCAATTTCCCCTCACAACATGCTAAAAAAATATCTAGTAAACTTGAATTAAGTTTTGGCAGAATTGTTTGACACTCTGGATCTCCCATTCTAACATTGTATTCAATTAAGTAAGGATCTCCTTTTATAATCATTAAACCTACATACAAAAAACCTTTATAGTTTGTTCCAATTTCTTTTAATCCTCTTATTGTTGGTTCTATTATTCTATCAATAATCTTTTTTTCTAATTCATCATTGATTAGTCTTGAAGGAGAATAAGCACCCATACCTCCCGTATTTTTTCCAAAATCACCCTCCAAAACTCTTTTGTGATCTTGTGCTGTTCCAAATGTTTTTATTGTTTTACCATCAGTTACAATAAAATAACTCATCTCTTCACCTACAAGAAATTCTTCGATAAGTAGATTGTTGGCAACACCAAATTTACCATTAAATATTTCATTTATTGCTATTTCTGAATCAATTTTATTATCACAAATATAAACACCCTTACCTGAAGCTAAACCATCAGCTTTTATTACAAGTGGATAATTTGTATTGTCTGAAAATTGCATTGCATCTTTAATATTTTCAAAAATACCAAATTTAGCAGTAGGTATTAGATATTTTTGGCATAACTTTTTGGTAAATATTTTGGAGCCCTCTAGTTGTGAAGCACTTTTATTTGGTCCAAACACTTTAACGTTATATTTTTCTAAGAAATCCACCATACCATTTACTAACGGCTTTTCTGGTCCAACAACTACTAGGTTAATTTTATTAGAGATTATAAAATTCTTTAATTCATTAAAATCCTCTACATTAATGGAGACGTTCTCTGCAATTTGAGACGTTCCTGCATTTCCAGGAAAGCAGTATATTTGTTTGATTTCTTTTGATTTTTTTAAAGCGAAGCAAATAGCATGTTCTCGACCACCGCTTCCAATTATTCCAACTTTCATATAATAATATATAAACTATAAATGATTAAAAAATTAGCCAAAATAAAATATTTACCTAATAATTTTCAAATAATTCAAGAAGGTGACTACGTAGTATGTGCCGTATCTGGAAAAAATATAAAATTAGAAGAGCTAAACTATTGGAATGTAGATTTACAAGAGCCATATTACTCATATGTAGAAGCTTCAATAAAAAGAGAAGAAGAAAAAAGTTAATTTTACTTCCAGCGGTTATGTGACCAAATCCACTGTTCAGGATTTTTCAATATCATTTTTTCAAGTAAAATATTCAAACTCAAAGTTATAGACTCTACTGTCTCAGTACTTGAATATTCCAACGGGTCATGAATAGTTAGTGTAAAATTAACACCTTGAGTTCTTTCAACGTAAATAGGAACTATTTTACATTTAAATTTTTTTACAAATTGTGCTGGTATAGTAGTCGTAAAAGCCTCATGTTGAAAAAAATTAGATCTAATACCTTGTGAAACTCTTTGGTCAATCATTAGAGCTATAGATGTTTTTTTTTTAAAAAATGAAAGCAATTGTTTAGTACCAGAGATTCCTTTTTTAATTTGGTTTTTGCAAATATATTTCTTTCTTATTTTCTCCATTATAAAATTTAAAAATTTATTATTAAGTGGCCTATAAATAGCAGCCAAGTTAATCCCAGATTTTTCCAAATGCATTGCCATCAATTCAAAATTATTAAAATGACCTGAAATAAATATTACAGGTTCATTACTTTCTCTAATTGCGTTTAGTTTACTTTGTCCAATGATCTCAATATTGTTTTTAACTTTAGACATCCTAAACTCTTTTATAAACATATATTCAGCAAGAATTCTCCCATAGTTATGCCACATCATTTTTGATATTTTCTTAATCTCACTTTTATTTAAATAGGGTAATGCTTTTAAAATATTAGATTCTATAATATTCTTAGATCTAAAAAAAGGTCCAATAAAAGATACAATTTTTCCAGAAATGTAAGAAGCAAACCTTAAACCTATGACTTTAAATACAAGAAAAAAAATAAAAACTACTAAAAATTGTATAAAATATTTTATAGTTTTCATATGTTTAATTTTAAATAATCAATTAATTTATCTTCATCTTTAATAGTAATTTCTATTTCTAAAAATTTGATATCATTATTTATATTAAAATTAATTTTTGCATAATCTTTTTCTGTAGTTAAAATTTGGGCATCTAATCTTTTTGCATGCAACATTATATTGTTAATATCATTTGTGTTATATTGATAATGATCAGGAAAAATCATTTCCTTAACCACCTTTAATCTATTATTTACTACTGTCTCTTTAAAACTATCTGGATTGCCAATTCCTGAAAAAATTAAATATTTTGCATTAGTATCAAATTGGTCAATATTAATTGGCCTGTAAGTGGACTCAAAAATTGGAATATTTTCATTAAGTTTATTAATTAGGGATTTAATATTTGAGTTATCCCTTTCATTCCCATTTAAAAAGACAGCATCATATTTTGATATGCTTTCTATTTTTTCTCTTAAAGGTCCTGCTGGTAGTAAAAAACCATTACCAATCCATTTTAAATTATTAAAACATACAAATTTTAGATCATAATTTATAGATTTGTCTTGTAAGCCATCATCAAAAATAACAACATCAATGCTATCTTTTATAGCTTGATTTAATGCTTGATTCCGATTTTTTGCACAATATAAAGTTGTTTTTGAATTTAAAATTCGCTGTTCATCAATTTGATCTTTGTAAAACTTTTTTACTGTTGCAGTCCTGTATCCTAAATTTTTTAAAATTTTGTAAATTTTTATGGCAAGAGGTGTCTTTGCTGTCCCTCCCACATAAATATTTCCCACGCAAATTTTTTTAATTATTTTATTTGAATTTTTTTTGTCTTTCTTTAAAAAAAAGTTATTAATAATTATAGGAAATGTTAATGGCAATAAAAGATAAGATAAAAAATTAGGTTTTTTATCATCCCAAAATTTAGGTTTTTTTAGTTTCATTAGCGATTAATAAAATAATCTATCTCATTAAAAGTGTAATTTAGAATTTTATTTCCTAGTTTTTTAATTTTAATTTCTATATTTTTAGAATTAACTTTCATATTAAATATTTCATTTATTTTAACCATTAATTGACTTGGATTCATAATTTTATTGGATACTTCATATTTTTTTAATAAAGAGTAAATTTCTTCAAAGTTCCATATATTTGGACCATGAATTACATTGCAACCATACCTGATAGCCTCGAGTGGGTTTTGCCCCCCATGATTAATTATTGAACCACCTAAAAAAACAGTTTTACAAATTTTAAAAAAAGCCTTTGTTTGGCCAAAACTATTTACCAAATATATATCTGTTTGTGGATCAATTTTTTTTTTTGAATCATGCATATGAACTTTTAAATTTAATTTTTGTATTTCACTCTTAATCTGATTAGCCCTTTGTATATGTCTTGGAATTATAATTGTTAGTAAATTCTTATATTTAGATTTAAGTTTTTTGTGTGTTTCAGCACAAATATTTTCTTCATTATAATGTGTGCTTGAAGCGCACCAAATTTTTTTTGTCTTGAATAAATTAATGATACTTTTATTTAAATTTGTTTTGTTATTTTCTGTTTGTGAAAATTTTAAATTACCAATATATTTAATTTTTCTTGCACCTAGTAACTTTAAATAATTTTTTGATTTGAGATTTGCAGATAAACAAATATCAAATTTTTGAAAAATATTTCTTGCACTAAATTTAAACATTTTCCATTTTTTAAAAGATTTATCGGTAATACGAGCATTAATCAGAACTAATGATAAAGATCTTTTTTTAATATTATTAATCATATTGGGCCAAATTTCAGAGTCTATAAATATTGCAACAGATGGCTTCCAGTAGTTTAAAAATTTATTACTATGATGATTTGTATCTATTGGAAAAAATTGATGAATTGTTTTTTTTAGTTTAAGATTAGATAAAACTTTGGAGGAACTTAATGTATTTGATGTAACTAAAATTTGCTTTATATTCTTTTGTTTCTCCAATTTTTCAATTAAGGGAATTACACTTAGTATTTCTCCAACACTTGCTCCATGAAACCATATTAGCTTTCCTGAAATTCTTTTTTTTGTATTAATAGAAAATTTTTCTTTGAATCTCATAGGATGTTCTTTTTTTTTTAATAATCTAATTAAGATAATTAAGGGAGAAAATAAAAAGATTAAGTTGGCTAATGTTTTATAGACAAAAAGCATTAAACTTTTCTAATTTGTTTTTCATAGAAATTTTTATAGACAGTGGATTTGATTAATAGTTCTTCATGTGTCCCTTCACCAGCAACGTTCCCTGAGTCTATTACATAAATTTTATCAGAACTTAAGATTGTTGAAAGTCTATGTGCAATGACAATTGTTGTTCTATTTTTTGTTAAAAAGTTTATAGCTTCTTGAATTTTACTTTCAGTTTCAGCATCTAGTGAAGAGGTGGCTTCGTCTAAAAGGATTATTTGACTTTTTTTTAGCATTGCACGCGCTATGGATAGTCTTTGTTTTTCACCACCGGATAATCTTGTTCCATTTTCACCAATAATTGTTTCATATTTATCAGGAAGTTTTTCTATAAATTCACTAGCGTAAGAATGATTTGCAACCTCTTCTATTTCCTCCTGTGTTGCATTTAGATTAGCATAAGCAATATTATTTCTAATAGTATCATCAAATAAAGTTGTATCTTGACTCACTAGTGAAATATTTTTTCTTAAAGAGCTTATTGTTGATTTGTAAATAGACTGATTATCAATCTCTATATTACCAGAATTTATGTCATAAAACCTGGGTATTAAATTTAAAATTGTAGATTTCCCTGCACCACTATGACCAACAATAGATGTCATTTTTCCACCTGATATCTTTAAATTAACAGAGTTTAAGGTGGGCTTTGATCTTTCCTCGTCGTATTTAAAAAAAACATTTTTAAACACAATGTCTCCTTTATCTATTTTAATTTCTAAATCATATTTATTTTCGATTAGTTTTGATTTTTCGTCTATTACAGGCAATATTCGTGTAGCGGCAGATAATCCTTGGCTAATTGTAATATTCAGAGTTGCCAGTGATCTTACAGGCTGATACGCCAACATCATTGCTGCAAGAAAAGAAAAAAAGTTATTAATATCTATCTCATTTTTTAAAACTAGTTTTCCAGAATAAAAAATCAATATTGCAATCATAATTCCTGTGAGAGTTTCCATTATTGGCGATGATCTAACAAAAATGGTAGCAATTTTTTTTGATTTCTCTTTGACGTCATTTATAAATTTGTCAGCTTTTTCATTTTCATGCTTTTCTTGCTGAAATATTTTAATAAGTTTGTGATTTTTAAATAGCTCTATCAGATAGGTATTAAGTATACCTGCTTTTATCATATGTTCAGTCGCAACTTTTCCTACCCTTTTACCCAAAGACTTTGCAGCAAAGGAGGCTAGAGGGATCATTATAATTGCTACCAAGGAAAGTTTCCAGTTTTGAAAAAACATCACTGTAAGTAAGCCTATTAAAGTTAGGCTATCTTTAAATAAATTGAGAATTGCAACACTAACCAAATTGGTTATGTGACTCACATCATTAGTTAAAATTGATACAAATTTTCCTGTATGTTTATTATCAATTAATGTTGTATCCGCTGAAATTAGATTACCTAACATATCACATTGTAAATCTTTTCTAACTTCCTCTGAAACCCCTATCATTAAAACTTTTGCCAAATATAAAGACAAACCTTTAGTTGCAAATGCAATGACAATAAATAGTGGAATTATAATTATTAGAGTTTGATCTTTTTCAATAAAGATTTTTTTAATTGCAGGATCTAGAAGATATGCAATAGCAGAGGTACTTCCAGCAACCAATAAAGCAAAAAAACCTGATAATATAATCTTTTTTATATGTTTTTTTGTATAATCAGAAAAAAGTCTTTTTATGATATCAATTTTTTTCATTAGTACTTTAAATCTTTCCAATTAAGATATTAGACAAAACAATTACACCAAGTAAATTGTTACTTTTAAAAATTTTTAAACTATTTTTTGAATCTTTAAAATTAAAATTATAAATTTGGTATAAAAATAAATGCACAATTGGAATAGATAAACAAAGATAAAACATTGAATCAAACTTCATAAAAAAACCTGTTGCAATTAGAGATATTATAAAAATTGAATAACATATTGTTAAAAATAATTTTGGATTTTTTTTAAACTTTATCGATGTTGATTTTACTCCTATTATTTCATCATCTCTGATATCTTGATATCCGTATATTGTGTCGAAACCTAGTGTCCAAAATATGGCTCCTATATAAAGTATTATTGGTACTAATACTATTTGATTTGCAATGCAAACCCACCCAAGAATTAAACCATAATTAAAAGTAATTCCTAAAAAAAGCTGTGGCCAGTATGTATATCTTTTCATTAGAGGATAACTGAATGCTAAAGGCATGGAGCTTAAAGCTAATATAATAGTAAAAGTATTAAAATTTAATAAAATCATCATTGCAAAGAAGCACAAAAAAATTACATAGGATAAGCCAAGTTTTATAGATATTTTTCCTGTAGCTATAGGTCTGTTTTTAGTTCTCAAAACTTTTTTATCAAACTCCTTATCTAGAATATCATTCACAATGCACCCAGCAGAACGCATTAGGACCGAACCTAAAAAAAATAAAGTTAGATAAAAAAAATAATTATTAAGATTTCTTGAAAAATCATAAGCAAGTGTTAATCCCCACGAACATGGCCAAAATAAAAGCATAAAACCAATTGGCTTCTTTAATCTAATTAATTCAATAAAGAGGTTTAATTGTTTCATA
>Ga0209709_10003947_pt1 | contig 12106 bp, 15 predicted proteins | sample ArcticOcean_MG_C_2_FD_187435 | JGI IMG/M metagenome (GOLD analysis project Ga0209709, IMG submission 187435) | Marine microbial communities from western Arctic Ocean - ArcticOcean_MG_CB4_136 (SPAdes) (version 2) | ecosystem: Environmental > Aquatic > Marine > Oceanic | place: Arctic Ocean... | reverse complement strand
TACATCAGATATCATAAAATCACATGGAGGAAATATTCTTCTAGAAAGTTCTTCTTTAAATGGATTAAGAGTTAAGATTTTTTTACCTGTGTAGTTTTTTTTTAAAATTACTTTTTTCTAATTTTTCTATTTTTTTTTCAAGTTTTTCTATTCTTTTAATCAAAATGTCAGTTTCATCTTTACTTGTTAATTTCATTTTGAGAACTATCTCATCTCTTTTTGATCTTAAAACACTTATAATCTCAGAGCTTAAATCTTTATAAGAAATAAGACCTTGTTCGAATAATTGTGTTAATTTATTAATTACAAATTTTGATTTTGTCATATATTCATTTATAAGATTAATATACTTTATAGATCTTTTTTTAAAAATGTTTATTAATAATTTTGACCCAGTCGCTTTTGAAATTTTTTCGTTAGAAATTAGATGGTATTCATTGGCCTATATTTTTGGAATTATATTGGGGTGGACATATTGCAAAAAAAAATTAATTAAAGACCAAAATATACTAAACTTATTCGATGACTTTGTTACATTCCTAATTATAGGGGTAATTTTAGGTGGTAGACTTGGGTATGTATTATTTTATAATTCAAAATATTATCTAGAAAACCCAATTGAAACTTTAATGATCTGGAGTGGTGGAATGTCTTTTCATGGAGGTCTAATTGGGGTTGTTGTTGCAACTAAATTATTTTCTAACAAACACAAAATTGATCATTTTATATTTTTAGATTTAGTAGCTCTATCAGCACCTATTGGGATTTTTTTTGGAAGAATTGCAAATTTCATTAATTCAGAACTTTACGGACGAGCCACTGATTTACCCTGGTCTGTGCAATTTGTATTAATAGATAATATCAAAAGACATCCATCACAGTTGTATGAGGCTTTTTTTGAAGGAATTATTTTATTCCTAATACTTACGCATGCCTTTAACAGGAATTATTTACAGAATTCAGGTAAAATATCAGCTTTATTTTTAATTTTGTATTCTTTATTTAGATTTCTTATAGAATTTTTTAGATCACCTGATCCTCAAATTGGTTATTTATTTTTAAACTTAACTTTAGGTCAACTAATAAGTGTCTTTTTTTTAATGATTGGTTCATTTTTATTTTATTTAAAAAGATGAAACTTAAAAACAAAGACTTATTAACTTTAGATAAATTCATAGAAAATTCTCTATACAATAAAAAAACTGGCTACTACATGAAAAAGGACCCCTTTGGTAAAAAGGGTGATTATATTACGGCACCCAACATATCAATATTATTTTCTGAAATGATGGCAGTCTGGATAATATCATTTTGGGAGAAGTTGAATTATCCTAAACAATTTAATTTAATTGAACTTGGTGCTGGAAATGGAGAAATGATGAAAACAATGATCAATACCTTCAGTCGATTCCCTCAATTCAAAAATAGTTGCAATATTAAAATCTTAGAAAAAAGTAAACTTCTTAAGAAAGCTCAAAAAAAAATTATAAAAAATAAAGAAATTAAATGGTTAAAAAATTTAAATGAATTAAATAATTTACCTAGTGTTTTTATTGCTAATGAGTTTTTTGATGCTTTACCTATTAAACAATTCCTAAAAATGAACAATAAATGGTACGAGAGGCATGTTCAATTTACCAATCAAAAAATACCAAAATTTTTAGATATACCCTATGATATAAAAAAGCTTGAAAAAAAAATTAAATTTACAATCTCCGCTAAACAAACATTCATAGAATTTTCCCCTCTTGCTTCAGAATATTTAAAAAAAATAATGAATAAGATTAAACTTAATGATGGTGGAATTTTAATAATTGATTATGGTTATAATGATAAAAAAATGAAAAATACTCTCCAGGCAGTATCCAAGCACAAATATGCTGATATTTTAAGTGATTTTGGAAATTCAGATATTACCTACAATCTAAATTTTAATTTAATAGGCCAAATAATTAAAAAATTAGGTCCATTTTTTCAAGCAACAACAACTCAAAGAAAATTCTTAACAAGTATTGGAATATTAGAAAGAGCTGAAATACTGTCGAAAAATATGACGTTTAATAAAAAAGCAGATATGTATTTTAGAATTAAAAGATTAATTGATGACAGGCAAATGGGAAAATTGTTTAAAGTAATATTTGTGACTAATAAAAAAAATAAATTTAAATTAGGATTTCAAATTGATTAAATCAAGGAAACTATCTAAATTTAAAGACTTGGAACATGCTTTCTTTAATAGGTTAGGTGGAAAATCTACTGGTATTTATAAAAGTTTAAATTTCAACCTCAGATCTTCTGACCAAAAAAATAATATATTTAAAAATCTTATAACTGTACGAAGGAAAATTAAATTTAATTCTAAAAAAATTATTTTACCAAATCAAATTCATAGTAATAAATTTTACTATATTGATAAAAATTTAAAGATTAATAACAATAGATTTAATGGTGATGCTTTAATCACAAACAGACCAAATACACCAATTGGGATTTTAACAGCTGACTGTGCTCCAGTATTAATATTTGATAAAAAAAAAAGGATGGTTGCAGCAATTCATGCAGGCTGGAAAGGTGCACTTAAAGGAATTATATATAAAGTTATAAAATTTATGCTCAAAAAAGGCTGTTCTGCTGAAAATATTACTGCTGTCATTGGGCCATGCATTTCACTTAAAAATTATCAAGTAAAACAAGATTTTATAAAAAAATTTATTAAAAAAGATAGAAATAATAGAATTTTTTTCAAAACAATTGGAAATAAAAAATTCTTTACCTTAAATAAATATATTTATTCACAACTAAAAAGCTTAGATATAAAGAAAATAGACATTATTAAAAAAGATACTTTTGATATAAAAAACAATTTTTTTAGTGCGAGAAGATCTATTAAACGCAATGAGAATGATTATGGTAGAAATATTTCAATAATTATGATTAATTGAGACATTCACATGAAATTATTATCTGGAAATAGCAACAAACCTTTAAGTCAAAAAATTGCTAAATTTTTAAAAAATAAACTGGTAAATTCAAGTATTAGAAAATTCTCAGATGGTGAAATTTATATCGAAATTAACGAAAATATTAGAGGGAATAGTATTTTTATAATCCAATCTATCTCATCACCTGCAAATGACAATTTAATGGAACTACTGCTGTGCATTGATGCGTTAAAAAGATCTTCTGCTAAAAACATTACGGCTGTCATTCCTTATTTTGGTTACGCTAGACAGGATAGAAAAGTAGTGCCTAGAACTTCTATATCAGCAAAACTAGTTTCCAACCTAATCACTAAAGCTGGTGCTGACAGAGTTGTTACAGTTGATTTACATGCAGGCCAAATTCAAGGATTCTTTGATATTCCTGTAGATAACCTCTTTGCTACCCCCATTTTTGCAAGACATGCAAAAAAAAATATTAAAAATAAAAATATTATTTGTGTTGCTCCAGATGTTGGGGGAACTGAAAGAGCTAGAGCTCTTGGAAAAATTTTAGAAGCTGACCTTGCAATTGTTGACAAAAGAAGACCAAAACCTGGTCAGTCAAAAGTTATGAATGTCATTGGAAATGTTAAAGATAAAACTTGCATTATAGTTGATGATATAATCGATTCTGGTGGGACTATAGTGAATGCAGCAAAAGCACTAAAAGATAGAGGAGCCAAAGAAGTCTATGTTTACATTACTCATGGAGTATTAAGTGGTGATGCTGTAGATAAAATAAAAAAATCAGTCATTAAAAATTTAGTGATAACTGATACTATTGATAATGAAGAAAAAACTAAGAAGGCTAAAAATATTGAAGTTTTACCAATTTCGGGCTTAATGGGTGAAGCAATTAAAAGAATTTCTAACTCCACATCAGTATCTGATCTATTTAAATAATTATCTTGAGTTATTAGAAGCATGTGTTAGAAACCTTTGTTTTTATGAATACGCTTGATGCAAACATTAGAGTTACTAAATCGAAAGGAGATATTCAGTCTCTTAGATTAGGAGGTAACATCCCAGGTATCATCTACGGTGGAGCCAATCAAAACGAAAAAGTCTCAGTTTCAAAAAAAACTCTTAAATCCTTAATAGCCAAACAAAATTTTTTATCAAATATTATTACACTCAACTTAGATGGTAAGTCTCAAAATGTATTACCAAAAGATATAACATATAATGTTATATCTGATGAGCCAGTTCATATTGACTTTCTTAGGGTCGTTCCAGGAGTGAAGATTAAAATTGAAGTACCTGTGCAATTTATTAATAATGAAAAATCTCCAGGTTTAAAAAGAGGTGGTGTTTTAAATATAGTAAGAAGAAAAATTGAATTAAAATGTCCAAGTGAAAAAATTCCAGAATCAATCGTAATAGACCTTGAGGGAATAGATATTGGTGAAAGTTTTAAAATATCTTCAATTAAATTAGAAGAGGGTGTCGCACCTACAATTATAGGAAGAGATTTTGTTATAGCAACATTAGCAGCACCTACAGTCATGAAAGAGCCTGAAAAACCAGCTGAAGCAGAAGCTACTGAAGGTGAAGAGACTACAGCAGAGGGTAAAGATGCAGCGCCAACTGATGGTGATAAAAAAGAAGGTGATAAAAAAGAAGGTGAAGAAAAAAAAGCACCTGCAGAAAAGAAATAACCAAATCATAGTGAAAATTTCCAGCTCCAATTAAAAAATTATGCTTTTATTTGTAGGTTTAGGAAATCCATCACCAAATAGTGAAAACAATAGACATAATATTGGTTTTAAACTAATTGATGCACTTAATCAAAAATTTGGCTTATCAAAACAAAAACCTAAATTTAAAGGGTTGCTGACAACTGGAAACATAGTAGATAAAAAAGTTTATGCAATAAAGCCTCTTACTTTTATGAATAATTCTGGCATTTGCATTAGGGAATTAATTGAATACTTTAAAATTGATGCAGAAGATGTGATTGTATTTCACGATGATCTTGATATTGAGTTTGGAAAAGTAAAGGCAAAGTTTGCAGGTTCAAGCGCTGGACATAATGGTATTGAGTCTATAGATAAATTTATAGGAAAAGATTATTCAAGAGTAAGAATAGGCATTGGTAGACCAAAAACTAAAGCTGATGTTTCAGATCATGTGTTAAAAGATTTTAATGAAGATGAAATGCTGCAACTAGAAAAAATTACAACTAATATTATTAATTCAATTTCTATATTGATTGATAAAAAATTAGATTTATTCTCAAGCACAGTAAACAATAAATAATGAGCTTTAAGTGTGGAATTGTTGGTCTCCCTAATGTTGGTAAGTCTACACTATTTAATGCGCTCACAAACTCTAGCAAAGCACAAGCTGCTAACTTTCCTTTTTGCACTATAGAACCAAATGTTGGTGTTGTACCTGTTCCAGATGAAAGATTAGATAAATTAATAGAAGTGTCAAAATCAAAAAAAAAAATAAATACTACCATTGAATTTGTAGATATTGCTGGTCTTGTTGAGGGCGCCTCTAAAGGTGAGGGTTTAGGGAATAAATTTTTATCTCATATTAGGGAGGTTGATGCGGTAATACACATGATAAGATGTTTTGATTCTGATGATATTCAAAATGTAAATCCCACAGTAGATCCAGTAAGAGATTTAGAAATTATTGAGACTGAAATGATGTTAGCAGACCTTGAATCTATTCAAAAAAGATTAGAAAAAAATAATAAAAAAAATATAGATGAAGAACAATTAAAAATATTAGAAGTTGCCTCAGATTGTATAAATAATTCTAAAGATATTCAGGTCCTTTACAACCAATTTGAAAAAAAACACATAAATCAAAGTGGTTTACTATCCTTAAAGCCTAAAATCTTTGTTTGTAACGTTGATGAAGCAAGCGTTCAAAATGGCAATAAATACACAGTAGCTTTTATTGCAAAATTTGGAGAAAAAAATACTCTTATAGTTTCAGCTGATATCGAAAATCAAATTAATCAGCTAGAAAATGAAGAAAAAGAAAATTACATGGAGATGATTGGGCTAAAAAAAACTGGTTTGAATATGCTAATTCAAAAAGGGTACAATGTTTTAGAATTAGACACTTATTTCACATCCGGCCCTGAGGAAACTAGAGCCTGGACAATTCAAAGAAATTGCACAGCGCCCAAAGCTGCTGGAGAAATCCATACCGATTTTGAAAAAGGTTTTATAAGAGCTGAAACAATTGCCTATGAAGACTTCATTGCTAATAATGGCTGGGTAAATTCAAAAACTAACGGGAAAATGAGACTTGAAGGAAAGGATTATATTGTCAAAGATGGCGATGTATTAAACTTCAGATTCAATACGTGACCAAATTTTCTTCATACTAAAATATACTAAAATAGTTAAAATAATTAAATATAAAATCGCTTTAAAGCCCATTTTATGTCTAGACTCTAAATGAGGCTCAGCAGCCCACATTAAAAATGTTGTCACATCTTTAGCCATTTGTTCTTTCGAAGCAATAGTTCCATCACTATATTCAACTGAACCATCAGACAACGGCTCTGACATTTTAATATTATTTCCATACATATATTTATTATAATAAACTCCATTATCTAGCATTATTCCACTTGGTGGATCTTCATAGCCTAAAAGTACTGAGTAAATATAATCTACACCACCACTTCTTGCTTTTGCTAATACTGACATATCAGGTGGATAAGCTCCTCCATTTGCTGCTTGTGCTGCCTTAACATTCTCAAAAGGCATAACAAACTTATCAGATAATTTTGCTGGTCTTAAAAACATTTCTCCATCATTATTTGGTCCATCTGTAACTTCAAAGCTTGCCGCTATAGCTTTTGCTTGATCCTCAGTAAATTCTGGTCCACCTGGTTCAAATAAGTTTCTATAACTTACATATTTCATTGAGTGGCATGATGAACAAACCTCTGTATATACCTGATACCCTCTTTGTAAGGATCCTCTATCAAATTTTCCAAATAAACCCTTGAAACTCCAGTCTGTTTTTAAAAGCTTTACTTTCTCTGCTGCATTAACTTCGTGGGTTCCAACTAATAATAGAATTATGAGATATGATGTTTTAAAAATATTTCTCACTAGATTAATCTAAACTTTCTTTTCTTTTACAATTGCAGCATTTGGAAAACCACCAAGCACAGGTTCTGTAATACTTAAGGGTAGAGGTATAGTTTTTTCCTTGAATCCTAATACCGGTAAAATTATTAAGAAATGGATAAAGTAATAAGCTGTAGCCACTCTAGCAATCAATAGATATAGGCCCTCTGCTGGCATTGCCCCCACATAACCGAGAACTAATACATCGACTAATAATATCCAATAAAACTGTTTATAAAGAGGTCTAAAGACGGCTGATCTAATTTTTGAAGTATCTAACCAAGGAAGTGCGGCTAAAATTAAAATTGCTGATAACATTGCAACCACACCCATTAACTTATCTGGTACTGATCTTAAGATTGCATAAAAAGGTAGTAGATACCATTCAGGAACAATATGAGCTGGTGTCACCATTGGATTTGCTTCTATATAATTGTCCGCATGTCCCAAAATATTTGGTGAGTAAAAAACAAAAAACGCAAAAACAATCGTAAACATTAGTAATGCAAAAGCATCTTTAATGACAATATATGGATGGAATGGCACTGTATCTTTAGAGGGTTTTTTAACATCAATTCCTACTGGATTATTATTTCCAGGAATGTGTAAAGCCCAAATATGGAGAACTACTAATCCTAAAATTAAAAATGGAATTAAGTAATGAAGTGTAAAGAACCTTGTCAAAGTTGGATTGTCTACAGAATAACCACCCCACAACCAATTTACTATTCCTTCTCCCACTAAAGGTATTGCACTAAAAAGATTTGTTATAACTGTTGCTCCCCAAAAACTCATCTGTCCCCATGGTAGAACATATCCCATAAATGCTGCTGCCATCATCAAAAGATAAATTATTATGCCAATAATCCAAATTATTTCTCTTGGAGATTTATAAGATCCATAAAATAATGATCTGAATATATGGATATACACTGCTAAAAAGAACATCGATGCACCATTTGCATGAATATATCTTATGAGCCATCCATAGTTTACATCTCTCATGATATGCTCAACACTTTCGAAAGCCAAGTCGGCATGAGCAATGTAATGCATTGCTAGAGTTAAACCAGTAACAATTTGTGTGATTAAACAAAAGGTTAGTATTCCACCAAAGGTCCACCAATAATTTAAATTTTTTGGTGTTGGGTAATCAGTTAAATGACTAGCAAGTGATAAAAGAGGAAGTCTATCATTAAACCATTTTCCGAATTTTGATTTGGGAATATACTCGTGATCACTCATAATTTATTAATTATCCAATTTTAATTGTGTTGCTATCAACAAATTCATATTTAGGAACTTCCATGTTCAATGGTGCTGGACCTTTTCTAATTCTTCCCGATGTATCATAGTGTGATCCATGACATGGACAAAACCACCCATTATAATCACCTTTGTCATTTAAGGGTACACAGCCTAAATGTGTACAAACACCAACCATCACCAACCATTCAGGATCTTTTGCTCTATCCTCATCTTTTTGAGGGTCTTTTAAATCTTCCATCTTAACGGCTCTTGCTTCAGTTATTTCTTCAGGTGTCCTTCTTTTAATAAAAACTGGTTTTCCCCTCCAAAGTACAGTGATTGTTTTTCCAGGTTGAACTGAGCTAATGTCAACTTCAGTACTTGCTAAAGCTTTAACTGATGCATCCGGATTCATTTGATCAATTAAAGGCCAAACGACCGCTCCTACACCAACAGCTCCTACTGCATACGAAACTGTAAATAAAAATTCTCTTCTTTCAGGTTTTTTTTCAGACATCTTTTAATTTTTGTATATTATTATTTAATATATGATTTCATATAAGAAAAAAGTTTTTTTTCCACTGAAACAATGACACATAAACAATGAATTTAAGACCTAAAATAGCACTGTATGAACCAGATATTCCACAAAATACAGCTGCAATTATTAGAACATGTGCCTGCCTTGGTGCAGATCTAGAAATTATTGAACCATGTGGATTCTTATTTAGTGATAAAAGATTTAAAAGAGTTGTTATGGATTATATGGATGAAAAAATGATAAAATTCTATCAAAGTTCTGATGAATTCTTTAAGTCAAAAAAAGACCAAAGAATAATATTATTAACAACAAAATCATCTGAATCTTATGCAAGTTTTAGGTTTAAAAACAATGATACTTTATTATTTGGGAGAGAAAGTGCTGGTGTACCTAACTATGTTCATAATTCAATTAAATATAAATTAAAAATTCCTATGATGAGTGATAAAAGATCTTTAAATATAGCCTCTTCTGTTGCTATAATTTTGTCAGAAAATTTAAGACAAACTGGCTACACTAAATAATGAATAAAGAGATTAAAAAAAAACTTGCTTCTAATTGGTTTAAATTATTACAAAATATTATTTGTGATGATATTGAAAAGCTAGAAAACAAAAAAATAAAATTTCAATCAAAAATATGGAGTAGGAATAAAATTAAAGATGAGGGTGGTGGTAATTTTAGAATCTTAAAAAATGGCAAAATTTTTGAAAAAGTTGGTGTAAATTTTTCTGAAGTATATGGAAAATTCTCAAAAGAAATGAAAAAAAAAATTCCAGGGACAGGTAAGAATCCAAATTTTTGGGCCTCAGGAATTTCAATTGTCATGCATATGAAAAATCCTCATATACCTGCGATCCATTTTAATACCAGATTTATCTATACAACGCATGGATGGTTTGGAGGTGGAATCGATGTAACGCCTTGTATCAAAGACAATAAAGAAGAAAAATTTCTCCATAAAGAACTAAAAAAAATGTGTGATCGGCATGATAAAAAATACTACAAGAAATACAAAAAATGGTGTGATGAATATTTTTACCTTCCTCATAGAAAAGAAACCAGAGGTATTGGTGGTATTTTTTTTGATTATAAAAAAAATGACTGGGAAAAAGACTTTAAATTTATATCTGATATAGGTGTTACTTTTCAAATATTGTTTAATTTAATAATAAAAAAAAAATACAGAAAAAAATGGACTACAAAAGAAAAGGAATTACAGTATATTAAAAGAGGTAGGTATGCTGAATTCAATTTACTATATGACAGAGGGACAAAATTTGGACTACAAACTGGGGGTAACGTCGAAGGTATTTTAATGTCTTTACCTCCAATAGCAAAATGGAATTAAAATGGAAAAAGAACCAATTACATCTGCCAGTCTTGAAAGTTTAAAAAAAGAACTCATTTTTTTAAAAGAAAAAAAACGTCCACAAATAGTTGCGGCTATTTCTGAGGCAAGATCCCATGGAGATTTAAAAGAAAATGCAGAATATCATGCTGCAAAAGAAGAGCAATCACATAACGAGGGAAGAATAGCTCAAATTAATGACATTATTGCTAGGGCAAATGTAATTGATGTCACAAAAATGAGTAATGATGGAAAGGTTATTTTTGGTTCAACTGTAGATTTAGAAAATCTTGATACTGAAGAAAAAATTACCTATAAAATTGTAGGTAAAGATGAGGCAGATTTACAAAAAAAATTAATATTCTTTCAATCACCCATAGGTAGAGGATTGATTGGTAAAAATAAAAAAGATCTGGTTGAAATTAAAACTCCTGCTGGTGTAAAAAATTTTAAAATAAAAGACGTTAAATACATTTAGTTACTTACTATTTTTTGAATTTCTTTTTCTGAAATCATAAAATTATTGTTAGTCCAAACTTCTTCTATAGCTTTAAGTTTAGCACCTAACTCTTTACCCTCTGGAATGTTATATTTTTCCATTAATAACTCTGCTTTAAGGGGCATTATAGGAATTTTTTTATTTTTAAAAATATCAATTAACTTTAGCAGTTTAATATCAACTTTGTTTGATTTAAAAATTTTAAAATAAATAATGTCCATTAAAGCTTCCCGTCCACTAAAATAAAAAATTTTATTTAGATTTTTTTCTAAAAAAGTTTTATTGGTAATTTTTTGAGTATTAAAATTATTTAAAAATATAAGTCTTTTTTGATTTTTTTTAGAAATGTTAAACTTATAAATAAAATAATCTACATTATCCGTCCCATCAATAATCATTAAAGATAATAAGAAAATAAAATCTACTTTATCAAAATTTTTTTTACCAAAACTGTTTAGTTTATTAAATAATGAAATATTCTTTAATTGAGGAAAGACAAGACTTATAATTTCTAAGCAATCTTTATCATTTGTTATTTTTAAAAAATTGTTTGATCTCAGTAATTTTTGAAATTCATTCAATAATCTTTCAGTAGAGATGTTAGAAAGGCCACTAAGATTTTTTTTAATTATTCTAATTATTTTTGTGTCATGTTTTTCTTTAGAGTAGTTTAAAAAAAAACGAACATATCTCAAAACACGTAAGTAGTCTTCTTTAATGCGTTTTTCAGCATCACCAATAAAATTAATTTTACCATTTTCTAAATCTTTTTTCCCATTAAAAGGATCAAATAAATTTCCATCAATATCAGCATAAATAGAATTAATAGTAAAATCTCTTCTAGAGGCATCTTCTTTCCAATTGACTGAAAATTCAACTTTGGCATGTCTTCCGTCTGTATCAACATCTTTTCGTAATGAAGTTATTTCAAACTTAATATTATTTATTAAAGCTGTAATTGTTCCATGCTCTACTCCACTCTCATAATATTTTATATTTTTCTTGCTAAGTGCTTCACAAACATCTGCTGGTTTTAGGTTTACAGCCAAGTCTATATCATCAACTTTCTCTTTATTAATAATCTTTCTAACACATCCACCAACATATCTAATTTCACTTTTTTCAGAAAAAGAGTGGATAGCAGTAAATATTTCCTCTACTGCAGTATCTTTTTTAATATCTTTGAACCCTAAACTTATAAAATTAAGGTTTTGAGATCTAAAAAAAATTTTATCTAATAAACTTTTCATATTTGGCTGGGGCACTAGGATTCGAACCTAGGATGCCGGTACCAAAAACCAGTGCCTTACCACTTGGCTATGCCCCAATATTAATTTCATATATCACAAAAAAAAAAAATTATATAGTTTTTGATATAAT
>Ga0209709_10003946_pt1 | contig 12108 bp, 8 predicted proteins | sample ArcticOcean_MG_C_2_FD_187435 | JGI IMG/M metagenome (GOLD analysis project Ga0209709, IMG submission 187435) | Marine microbial communities from western Arctic Ocean - ArcticOcean_MG_CB4_136 (SPAdes) (version 2) | ecosystem: Environmental > Aquatic > Marine > Oceanic | place: Arctic Ocean... | reverse complement strand
ATTCTCACCCATTAATTCGTGTCGCCAAGTTTTGGTTAGACGAATCGAACGCTCAGCATCCTCGATTGATGCCACTTTTGAAAGACGAGCTCTTGCTGATGCTTGCGCTAGACGATAGATACCCTCGATCGCCCTTGCTGAAATCGCAATAGAATCATGTGACTCTCCGCCCTTTCTTCTTGTTTCAACATAATACTCCCTTAGTGCATCTTCGGCTTCTGATGTAAGAACTGGGTGGATATTCCTCTTAGCAAATGCAATGAACTTTCTAATTAATTCACGATTAACAATACCTTCAGATTCATCCAATCCATCATTTGCAGATGACTTGGTAGGATCTACTGCGCTTCCTTGGTCAATCAAAACCTCAGGTGTTGAATTTGCACGATTCTTCATGATGTGATTTGCAATCATTGTATCATGTTCGGCTTCGGGCTGGTCTGTTAGCAACCAAATAACATCGAATCGAGAAATCAACGCTGGTTTGAGATTGATTTGTTGAGTAAATGGAATTTCAGATACTGATTGGAATCGACCAGCCTTTGGGTTTGCTGCAGCAAGAATTGCACAACGAGTAGATAGGGTTGCATTTATTCCTGCTTTAGATATTGAAATCCGTTGTTGTTCCATTGCTTCGTGCATAGAAGAACGGTCGTTTTCATTCATTTTATCGAATTCGTCAATCGCCGCTAATCCAAGATCCGCAAGGGCCAAAGCGCCGGCCTCAAGGGTCCAGCGGCCATCTGCTGCTGAGTCCTGGACCGCTGCTGCAGTCAGTCCTGCTGCAGAAGCAGACTGTCCTGATGTGAATCGGCCACGTGGTGAAATCTGTGACATGTAAGATAGCAATTGTGACTTTGCAACACCGGGGTCCCCCATCAACAAGATGTGAATGTCGCCTCTAAGTCTAGTTCCATCCTTCGCCTTTGATGCGACTCCACCGAATAATTGGAGCATTAACGTCTCTTTCTGTTTAGACATACCAAAGATGGAAGGCGCGATAGAATTTGTCAACAATTGATGAATATCATCACGACGAGCAAGTTCCTTTATTTCGCGTTCCTCTTCTTCTGAAATTTGAATTTCTTCTAGTGGAATACTTTCTCTTTGGATGCTGTGTATTCTCAAAAATATATCAAATATCGGAGTTTCTTTGCCTGATTTTCGTTGTGAGCGAACGAATAACATTCCGTTGGCAGTTACTCTATCTCCTGGGTTGAGTTGGCCGGCGATATCATGCTCTGCAATGCATAGAATGCGTTCTGGTTGGACGCCTCCACGAAGGTTTTCAGGTGGTTCTTGTAATTCGATAAACTGTGTATCGATTAGAATTGAGTCTTCAATCCTCTGCACGAAACGTGTTTTCCCCTTGGGCCTACCACAGCCTCCGTCTATTTCGGAGCATTCAATGGGTTCAATCAATTCTTGTTCGTTTGGCTGGCTAATCCTAGTTTTATGCCCACAAGCAACACATTCGAATGAACCTTCATAGGTCCTTGGAAGTACTCTGCCTATCTTTGTCGCTATGGCATCGACTGAAATCATCAACCCTAAATCTTCACTTCGAAGTTGACGAACTGTTCGGTGTGCATCAGACGGTAATTCGATTATTCGAACAAATGCGATAATTCGTGGTGCGCCCAATTCCGAGAGGAGAAGCCCAAGTGCTTGATTCGCAGCCTGAGTATTGTTCTCTGGCTGTTCGATTATTGAAAGTGCAAAGTCGGGATCGAAGGATTCGATGTCCCTGTATGATATTACGAGGGATTGGACATCTGGCCATGAAACTTCTAAATTGTGAATTGCTTCGCTGTAGTTATCTAACAAAAGAGAGCGCCATCTCGCGGGTTGGTCAAATTCTTGTATTGTCATAGTAATTCCTCCAACCGGATTTCTTGAGCCATTGTCGACCACCTATAATGATTGAGTCGCATCGGCTCTTCCCCCCTATTTCTACTGGAAATTAATCGCATTACATAACCTCCAGTGGCTTCCATTGGAACACCGCCAAGCACATTTCTATGAAGCCCATCGCAGGTTCATGCCGGCCCACTCTTTTGAACCCATCAGAGGAACTCTCGAAAGATTTTCTTTTTCATCGGAACATTTGGAAAATAAGATTGGGGACCCAGTTGAAAGGGAAGTAATGGTCCATATTCCCCCTGGGGCAAAGGGTTCTCTACCTTGTATAATCTATCTAGCGCCATTCACAGGAACTGGTTTTGCGCGGGCGAATTGGAAGGCGTTTGGTGAAACTTTGCCCCAACGGCACGAACGACTCGTGAAAAGTGGGATAATGCCTCCATCGATACTAGTTATGCCAGATACCTTCACTTCCCTTGGAGGGAATCAATTCATTGATTCTGAAATCCTAGGAGATTGGGGGACTTGGTTGAAAAATGATTTACGAAACGAAATAAGCTCTAGGTATGAGGTCAGCGGTTTCGGACTTGTTGGAAAATCAAGTGGAGGATACGGCGCATTGGTCAGAGGAATGCTTGATGATTGCTGGGATGCGGTTGCATGTCACTCTGGCGATTGTGGCTTTGAACTGCTATTTGGTATAGAGATGGGAAGTACCCTCACCCAAATTGGGCCTCATGGAGGGATTGATGGGTTCCTGTCATACGTCAAAAATACTCAATCCTTGAAGGGAGATGATTTCCACACATTGATGGTTCTTGCAATGGCTGCAACCTATAGTGATGGAACTTTACCAGTTGATGAAAATTGTATTTTCGATGATGAGAAATGGGCCAATTGGAAATCATGGGACCCACTAAACATGATTGAAGACCATCGTGAACTTCCGGCGTGCTGGATTGATGTTGGGGGTTCAGACCAATACAATATCCAATATGGATTGCGTCAACTTCATACACGAATGTCGGAATTAAAAATAGATCATGAATGGGAAGAGTTCCCTGGAACTCACAGTGGTATTGACCACAGATTGGACCTTTCTCTGCCATGGATGGCATCAAAGATTCAATCGACATCATGATGAGAGGGGCGCGGGTGGCAAGAGATATGGCAGAAGGCCTAGATTACGCCGGCAGTGGTGTCGACATCGATCTCGAAGGTAATGCTGTAAGCGCCTTGGTAGGTGCACTATCACGTTCGGTAAGGAAGCCAGGAACCCCTGGGGCTCCTGTTGATTTGCCTGGTGGATTCGGTGGACTAGTCGAGTTTGGCGATAATTATCTTGCATTAGCAACCGATGGGGTTGGCTCGAAACTTTCGATTGCCACCAAACTAAACCAATGGGCTGGCGTAGGAATCGATTGTATGGCTATGAATGTCAATGATTTGCTGTGCGTAGGGGCAGAACCTATTGCATTCGTAGATTATATCGCTGTACCAAAACCCGATCCTGAAATTCACGCTGCACTTGGCGCTAGTCTAGCCGAAGCATGTCGTAGAGCAAGGGTAACTCTTGCTGGTGGCGAGACTGCTAGTCTTCCCGGAATAGTTACTGAATTAGACCTATCAGGTACCGCTCTTGGATGGCTAGTAAAGGGGAGTGAAATCACTGGCGCTAATCTGAAGGAAGGTGACGTACTAATCGGTATGCCTTCATCAGGAGTACATTCCAATGGTTACTCTTTGGTTAGAAATGTAGTTTCACATTGCGGTGCCTCATGGGAAGATACTGCACCATTCGATATTGATGAGGCAAGGATTGAGAGATTCAATGAAGGCCCGATGACCCTAGGTGAAATATTCCTTAATCCAACTAGAATATATTGCAACCCTGTTGTTGATATGATTCAAGACGGTCCTTGTCCAACAAGTGAGATACATGGAATCTGTCATGTCACCGGCGGTGGACTTTCAAATCTACTTCGCTTACACGATTCATTAGGTTGGCATATTGATGCACCTTTACCAATTCTTCCAGAATTTAGTTGGATTCAACAGCAAGGCAATGTCACCGATAAGGAAATGCATCGAACCTTCAATATGGGCTGTGGAATGATTATTGCAGTGGATACAAGTGTTGCAAGTGAAGTTTCTTCTTGGTTATCTCAAAGGATGGAGGGTTGCGCTATTATTGGCAAAGTGGTCGATAATGGACACAAAGTTACTCACTCTAACCCTGAAATTGTATTCGAGCATTATTGAGGCATAAATATGGAACCTGAAGGCTGGCCGGGTCACATCTGGCTAGAAGGTAGAACTTCGGTTCACCTTCGTAACCATCAACCTCGGCCTTCACACATGCCAAGAGGTCCCGCTGCTAAAACTGGTGAAGGTTTTCTAAATCCGGCTATGGCCCCAGCTAGAACGCGTTCGGTCATGCTATTGGCTGATGCACTAGAAAATCATTGGTTGGTTCCGGAAGGAAAAACGGTCCGGGCTTTAGACGCCCTTTGTGCAACTGGAGTACGCCCAAGGCGCTGGAGAAAGGAAATTCCATCTCAGGATAGATTGAAAATTACCGCTAATGACCTTGACCCTGAAGCATTAAATTGGGCTAAAATGTCGCATCGCTCTAATCCAATTGGAGATGATCTTCAATGGATTTCAGAGCCAAGTAGATTCTCTCGTGACCAAGAAGGCGTAGTAGAAGATGGAATCCATTGGGTTGAAGGTGATGCGATTAGATTGATGGTTCAAGAACCATTTCAGTGGATTGATTTGGACCCATTTGGGTCTCCCGTCGGTTTTCTAGATGCTGCGATTCAATCAATTTCCCGAGTGGGTGTGCTAGAGGTCACTGCTACCGACACTGCCGCTTTGTGCGGTTCAGCAAAAACTAGTGCTGTACGCAGATATGGCTCTGTTGGAATTACTGATTCATACATGCATGATGATGCGACTAGAATACTTCTTGGAACAATTGCACGTATTGCTGCGATGCACGATAAATCAATTCATCCTATTCTTTCCCTTTTTGATGGACATCATGTTCGGGTCACTGTTCTACTAAAACGTTCAAAGGAAGAGGCATCAGACTGGCATAAGAAAATAGGTTATCGAATTCGATCTAGTCCCTATCATTTCTCTTCACAACCGGATGGAAAATATTCAGGCCCAATGTGGATTGGCCCAATATTTGATGCTGAAATTGCAGGCAGAATGACCGTCGAAAAGGCGATTGAATTGTGTGCTGGAAAGCCAGAAGATTTGCCCTCCGAATGGAATGATATCGATATCGAGCATTCACAAAGAGAAATTGAAAGGTCGATTCGGCACATTTCTGAATCGGCTGAACTTCTATCACAAGACCACCTGCTGGTAGCAGTAGATGACCTTGGGGTGGCAGCAGGGGTTGGACAAATCCCCTCGATGAAGAAAATTAAAGAGGGTCTCGAAGAAGTAGGGTATCGTATGGCTAGATGCCATATGCCAGAGGCTATGTTTGTCACTGATGCTGACTGGGAAACGGTTCTCGAAATTACAAGATCAGCCAAATGAAGGGTCCTGCTTTTCATCCGGAGCAGGTAGCATTGTCTGGGAGTTCTCGAATACTTCTCGCACACTGTCCTCTATCTTTCTAGCATCTTCTAATAATGAAGATAGTGGAATATCTATTTCGGTTAATTCGCTTATCGCCTCGATTGCCAAAGCAGCAGCGCGCGCATCTGGGTACATTGGATTACAATCAGCGAGAATAGCTGTTACATCGAGATCTAACCTGTCTCCTTCTGCGATTAGATAGCCAGCGATTCCAGCAACTATACCTTGGCGAACAGGTTCAATTCCTGCAGTCTTTAGTCGAGTTCTGCCCACTTTTGATGAGCTTACTCCATACAAGGTTCCATCCCTATCATCCATATTCTCTCGGGCCACTCCATCGATTACTATCAATTGGTCGAATCCACCTTTGGTGAACCAATCTAGCACTGTATTTGCAAATAGGACATCTCTTTCAGGACCAAATCTAACCTCGGCGGTAAAGACACCCACATTTTCTCCTTGGTAAACCCTAACTGGATGTTTTGGAACCTCATGATGGACTAGAGCCATAGCCGGGAATTCTGCATTGAGAACTGTTCCTTGCTGACTTAGATTCAATTGACTAATCACGTGTGATGCAGCGATTACACCAACCATGCCGACTGTTGAAAAGCCACATATTGCAACTCCACCTGTCCTTGGATCTGCATTTTTGTGCAAAACAAGATCGTATGTTGCTTGGGCTGCCATGTAACGGCCTCCGACTGCTCATTCAAAGGCATTGCGAAAATCACTCAGAGAATTCTGACCAATCTTCTTCGCCTTGATCTCTATACCACCAAACACCGATTTCGTCTTCATACCATTCGGTGCCGTGCTCATCAACAGAGATTCCAGGTTCATCATTCGAGGCTTCTTCATTTTGCTCCTCAACCTCCTCTTCCATCTCTTCGGAATAATCATCTTCTTCATCGAAATCGGCGATAAAGTCAGGTTTATCTGGCGTTTCATCGCTTATTGTTTTGTCATCAATGTCATCGAGAGCAACCCCTACTGGTAGCGGTTTAGATGCTCGTTCGGATTTAAGTTCGGGCTCTAAATCCAAATCTTCTTCATTCCACTCATCATGATCACTATTTCGAATTCTCAAAATTATGAAGACTCCCAATCCAATAACTGCTACAGCTGAAATCCCGCCTACATAGATCATGGTATTACTCGAAGCTTTATCGGAAGTTGAAGTGCCGTCATCAGTATTATTTTCTGGTTCATTCACATCAATAGGTATGTCTTGGCCCTTCAATGTCCATTGAATTTCAATTGTCAAAGGTCTGTCTCCAGGTGTCATGTAATCGCGAGGCCCTTGTCTGAGGTCAATCTCGATTTTGCCATTATTCAAGCGAGGTTCTGATATATTCTCAATAATGTCCACTCTAATCTCTATCGATGTACTTGCAAATGCCTCTAAGGCGAATTCACTCTGCCCTGGAGAGGGATTGAATTCTATTTTGGTTGGCCAATCTGACCAACCATCGGCTTCCAGTGAAACATCAATGCTGTAGTTATTTGGATTTGTAATTGTGCAATCGAACTCTTGATCTTCAGATGGATCGATTATTACTACTCCGCAATCAACTACTAAATCATCCATTGCCTCAGGATACCAGACGGTTTGATTAGTTTCATTTTCTGTTTCGTTATCCTCAATATTACTTCCATAAGGAACAAGCATTATTTCAAGAGAATTACTTTCAACATCTATCCATTCTGGTCCTGTTAAGTTTACAAATAATGTTCCTCCACCTGGTAAATTAACTAGGAATTGACTAAATCCATTACTGATTTGTGCAGTATCTGTAACTGTTGTATTTGTGCTACTATTGTATGCCGTCCAAGAAATACTAGCTCCTTCGAGCATAGAGTTCTGTTCGGAGTTTATTGCTACAAGATTTACTTTCACATCTGTTTCATTATCTAAATCCAATTCATAGATTGAATAGTTTGAAGTGAATACCGCTCCTATTGTGACTACTGATGTTGCAGACGTAGTAGCAGATGAGAGTGGTCTATTTTGATTATCTCCAAGGTCACCACTATAATTAGCCCAGAAGGTGACTGGACCATTTATATCTGCAGCAAAGACTCCTAATTCAGCAAAGTCTGTGATATTTATGTCCTCCCAATCTGTTCCAATCAAATGAGAGCCTGAATTTGCAACCATAGTAATTGAGATGGCACCGGGGGGTGTAGATGATAATTGATCTATCTCTGCAGTTATTTCCAATAAGAATGGAGACCCTAGTGAAATTACAGGGCTTACACTTAACTGCAAATTTACAGCATTAGGAACATCATTACGGGGATATGCGGGCCCCACTGCAGATACTGTGTTTGTTGTATTACCATGCAAATCTATGGCGACTACAGCCGCCCAATATGATTGGCCATCGACCAATCCAATGATTAGGGTATTATTTTGTGAAGATGCAATTGTTGCGATTGAAGTTAATCCCGTAATTGTATCGAAACTACTTGTCTCAAGGTACACATCATAATGGTCTACAGATTCTGTTGGATGTTCCCAAGAAACTTGCAAAACTCCTCCATTATCAGCATCAACATCCGACAAAGTTACGCCTTCAACTACGCCCGGTGGAGCAGGGTAGGGAACTGTAACTTCAAGAAGATTAGAGAGATTAGAGGTCACTCCAAAGATATGGATTGAACGTACTTGATACCAATATGTTGCGCCAACGGTAATATTCGAATCCATTGTAATATTTGCCATTGATTCTGAATATACATCAGTTAGTACGATTGCTTCGTTAGCAGATTCTAAACGGAATAACTCGAAACGTATCAGATCTTCTCCGAAATCAATCATGTCATCCCAGGATAAATCTACGCTTTCAGAAGTTGCAGACATTAGATTTAATGTGGGAGTTATTGGTAATGCTAGGTTTGGCGCACCGGGCACATGTATTGCTACAATGTTAATCAAGGAAATCTGTCCTGCATTAGTGGAGTTTACCGGGAAATTTACTGAATAACTGCCAACTCCACCAGTCATACCTTGGTTTAGAACATTGGTTAGATTCGTTGTAGCATGGGGGTTAGAATCTACATGGAATGTACAATCATATCCAATGTCGAGATTTGTGAAATTAAACTCACCCATTCCTGTACTTTTTGCATTCATAGAGTAATTGGTCATGGAAACCCCGTAAGAATCTGTAAGGACTGGTTGAGCGGCGAGAATTAAAACTAGATCGTCTCTTATTCCATCCGCTTCATCAGACATTAGTAAAGGATCTAATCCATTGGAAGAATCCCCCGCGTAACCAGATCTACTCATTTCTGCAGAACCATCGCCATCTGCATCTAATTCGATGCTATGCCACCCACTGATGAATACGCCAAGTGTCCCTTCGCCAGCAGCTATTACTTGCTCTAGAACTCCATCTCCATCCATATCCATTGTGGTTATAGAGGAGGGCATAGACCAAGGTTCTAATTGCATTAATGATAGACTCCCAATGCTGGATTCATTGATAGAACGATAAGTAATGTTACCTTCTAATGTTGATGTTGATCCATCGCTAATTCCAGATACAGGAGATAGTAAATCTAAATCTCCATCGTTATCGAAGTCGGCAATTGTAGAGTTGAGTAAATCAATTTGACTCTGGCTCAAAGTAGCGTTCCACTGAGTTCCATTGTTTATTAAAAGTGCAAACCCTTGGTCGTTTGACCCGATAATATCTATGTCTCCATCATTATCTAAATCACTGAGAATTTCGTCTTGTTTGATGTTATCAAATGTGGTAACGGGCCCCCCCCAGAATCCTGAAAATATCTGCCAATTGGTCCAATGGCCCATATGGTCCTTCACCAGAACCGATTCGTTTCCGTTAGAAAAGAAATCTTCTACATAAAGCGAGACTAGATTTGTCGGAATTCCTTCTGAACCATTTGGGTTTACTGTCTGGGTTAATGCCGTATTCAGCCCCCATGATGAATTATCCCAGACTTGGAAGGATAGAACTCCCTGTGAGTGAATTGTAACTATGTCGTCCATCCCATCTTGATTGATGTCCCCTATGTCAGCCCCAATCAGGCCACTGGCTAAACTGATACTCAAAACAGGATCAAATGCGGTTGTATTGGAAATATGTATGCATGCTTTACTTTCAATTGTGGAAAATACTACAATATCTTCAGCGCCATCTCCATTCAAATCTCCTACTGATAATGAAGTTGCATTATCACAAGTTGCAATTGAAGGAGTTATGGTAATTCCTGTATTCGAAGTCCAATCTGCCCACGCTATTGAGGTTGCATTTGAAGAATTGATGTCCGACAAGAATATTGGCTCTGGAAGTCCATCGCCATCTATGTCAGATTCAACTACGTCTTGATAGGCCCCAATGGGATAGAATCCACCACCAGTTTGTGGAATGAAACTCGCGTTAAGGTTCGAAGATTGGAGATTTGCATTTGGTGGCAACAATACCCCTGGCAGCGGAGTTGTACCTCCAATACTGCCCACGATTGCCCAATCCTGACCATTAGAGAATTGGTTTTGATGTCCAATGTTTCCATAACCAGTTCCTGTAAATTCCCATTCGAAAACACCATCTTCATTGAAATCTATCCAAACTTGTCCGGGACTGACTTGAGTGGAATCAACTTCTACATCGAAACTCGCTGAAGTGAACGTGACATTTCGAGGCACGTCAATTGCTGAAGAGTTGTTTGTTAAATCGCCTTGTAAAACGACATCTATTGCGGCAACACCACCGGTAAATGTTGATATGGTGGTTGATTCTTCAGAAGCCGAAACTAGACTAATTGGAATGCAGGAACCAAGCAATAAAAGCATTATCAGAATAGGAGATACGCGTCTCATGGGAACACCCGGGATTTGAATGAAAAGGGCACTCCTTCAAGTGCCTTATCCTAGGTCCGCCAGGTTTTCTTCGATTTTATGATGTTGGGGAGCGAGCCGATATGTTATTTACTAAAACCAACTAATAACAGATATTATTGTATGAAATTACCTTTAGTAACTCTTTTACTTCTGCTCTTGTTGGAAACAGATGCTTAAAACGAACTGCTGAAATTGTTATCAATAGAAGTCAAGTCGGCAGGCCCGAGGGTGAACAGATGGAAGATGAAGCGAGAGTTCTAATTCGAGCTGGCGATGTAGAAATTGATCTCTCTGGAGCTCAGTCGAGTGTAGATGAGCGCCTGACAAGAGTGCGTGATGATGACACTTGGTCTATCGCACTTTCAAGGATTCGCAACGCACGTGAACGTGCTATTGAGGCAGCAGTTGATGCTGCCCGTGAAGCAGGTCTACCCGAACGAGGATCTGCATTCCGGGCATTAATCGAAAATTGTAGTCTAATTCGTAAGCCGGATCAAGTCCTAGGTGCAATTCAGTACCTCAGAGACGTTGAAGGGGTAAATGACAGCCCTCCCCGTGTCATTGACCAAATATTCGAAGACGCCGGTTTGGAACCACCAGGTAACCTCTCACTCTATCTGAATCGACTGAGGGAGAGAGGATTCCTAGTAACTCCGCCTTCGGCTAAAGAAAAGAATCGATATGCGATTTTAACACCTGAGGGTAGAGCGCATCTCGACAAGCGAAGTCGTTACTGAAAGGTGATCTGATGGTAATGTCGGGTAGCAGTACCGGCGGAGAAGAAATCCCTTTGGATTGGTCTTTCCAAAACCATGCAGGGGAATTATTACGAAAGGGTAATCATCCAAAGTCAAATTTTAGAAGATCTATTTTAGATGGCGTCGATTTGACAGAGGGTAATTTTGTTGATTCAGACTTCCGTCGTGCTTCTATGGTTGAGGCGGATTTGATGAAGTCAGCATTTGATAACTGTGATTTCCGGGGAGTGGATTTACGCAAGGCGAGATTGAACCTTTCCAATTTCCGAAACTGTCAATTTGATGGAGCCGATATTCGCGGCATACGAGGCCGATATGCCATTTGGCAGGGTAGTGATTGGTGGAATGCAAAATTAGATGATGATCTCGCTAAGGTGTTAGCAAAAAAGTGGCCTAGGCCCGAGGATGCTTGAATAAGTGAACCCTGCACGCAATACCATGGCTGTGCAATTGAGTCGCCGAGTGGACTTCCCTATGCTTGACATGGCTGGCATTGGGTTCTATCCTCGAATCTATGACCTTGCACATCGGTTCTTTGAAGATTCCTGGATGGAGATGTGCGGCTTAGACTACCCTCACATCATCGGTGAAATGAAAATCGGCTTCCCTGTAGTCGACATCAAATCTGAATTTCATGCACCATTCAGATACGGCGACACGATCACTGCCAATATTTGGATTTCCAAAGTAGGAAATAAATCATGCACATGGCAGTATAGATTTCTTAATCAAAAGGGAGAACTTCTTTGGTCGAGTGAACAGGTCACTGTTTGTGTTAGCATGATTAATATGGAATCACAAATTATTCCAGATGAATTGCGCAAAGGATTGGAGGCGTGCACTGATGAGTGAAGAGTTTTCAATCCGGATGAAAGATGCCGATGGTCTTGTACCTCCTGCTTCGTTATTCGCCCCTAGGCCTGATAAAAAAGGCCCGAAAACCATCGCTATTCTACTGATTCTTGGTGCACTAACGATGGGATGGACCTCTTATGGCTACATACAGTTGTCATTTGC
>Ga0209709_10003945_pt1 | contig 12108 bp, 12 predicted proteins | sample ArcticOcean_MG_C_2_FD_187435 | JGI IMG/M metagenome (GOLD analysis project Ga0209709, IMG submission 187435) | Marine microbial communities from western Arctic Ocean - ArcticOcean_MG_CB4_136 (SPAdes) (version 2) | ecosystem: Environmental > Aquatic > Marine > Oceanic | place: Arctic Ocean... | reverse complement strand
ATTAGATTCAATTTTTAACTACTTTAATCGACTCTTTTGTAAATAAAATATCTAGTATTTTTTTTGAAATTTGAGACGCATTAAGGCCAGCAGTATCATACATTTTTTTAGGATTATCTTGTTCTATAAAAGTGTCAGGCAATGTCATAGATCTAAATTTTAGACCTTTATCAAATATGCCTTTTTCTGATAGTAGATTTTCAACATGAGAACCAAAGCCTCCTATGGATCCCTCTTCTACGGTAATCATCACTTCATGTTCTCTAGCACACTTTAAAATAAGCTCTTGATCCAAAGGTTTAACAAACCGCGCATCAACTATTGTTGAATCAATTCCTTTATTTTTTAATTCTTCAGCTGCAATTTTACATTCTTCCAATCTTGTTCCTATACTCAAAATGCAGACTTGTTTTCCCTCTTGAATGACCCTTCCTTTTCCTATTTCTATTGTCTCATCTATAGATGGCAATTCCAATCCAACTCCAGTTCCTCTTGGATATCTAATCGCACTAGGTTTGTCGTTAATATCCATTGAAATATTAATCATCTTAACTAACTCAGATTCATCGCTTGGAGCCATAACTATAAAATTAGGAAGTGTAGCAAGATAAGTAATATCGAATGAGCCAGCATGAGTTGATCCATCAGCACCCACCAAACCCGCTCTATCAATTATAAATCTTACAGGTAAACTTTGAATGGCTACATCATGAACCACTTGATCATATGCTCTTTGAAGAAAAGTCGAATAGATTGCAACATAGGGTTTATAACCTTCAGTTGCTAATCCTGCAGCAAAAGTAACTCCATGCTGTTCAGCAATCCCAACATCAAACATTCTTTTTGGAAACTCTTTAGCAAAAATATCCATTCCCGTTCCGCCTGGCATTGCAGCTGTAACGCCTACAATTTTACTATCTCTTTCAGCGTGTTTGACCAAAGTATTTGCAAAAACTTTAGTATAGGCTGGTAGATTAGTTGCACTTTTTACCTGTTCTCCAGTTATAATATCAAATTTTGATACACCATGATAATGATCATTTGCTTTTTCAGCATATAAATAACCTTTTCCTTTTTTAGTTTTAATATGAATCATGATTGGACCTTGGTGTTTTGAGTCTCTTGCATTTTTTAAAATTGGTAGAAGAGTTGTCAAATCGTGCCCATCAATTGGACCAACATAATAAAATCCTAAAGAATTAAAAAGGGTACCACCCGTTACAGCTGAACGTAAAAAATCTTCAGCTTTTCCAGCATTTGCACTAAATCTTTTAGAAAAAGCTGAAGTAATTAATTTAAATGTTTCTCTTAAATTAAAATAAATTTTTCCTGTTAAAAGTTTTGCTAAATAAGTTCTCATAGCACCTACTGGTTTTGCAATAGACATGTCATTGTCATTTAAAATAACAATCATTTTTGCTTTTGAAGCGCCTGCATTATTCATGGCTTCATAGGCCATACCTGCACTAATTGCCCCATCTCCAATTACGGCAATTACATTGTTTGATTTATTAGATAACTTATTTGCTTCAGCTATTCCTAGTGCCGAAGATATAGATGTTGAGCTATGTGCGGCACCAAAAGGATCATACTCACTTTCAGATCTTTTAGTAAATCCAGAAAGACCATTACCCTGTCTTAAAGTTTTAATTTTAGATTTTCTTCCTGTTAGAATTTTGTGAGGATAAGTTTGATGACCTACATCCCAAATTAGCTTATCATTGGGAGTATCAAATATGTAATGCAAGGCAACGGTTAGTTCAACAACACCCAAACCTGCCCCTAAATGCCCTCCTGTTTCAGAAACAGCATTAATCATTTCATTTCTAACTTCATTAGATAACTCTTGAAGATTATTTTCAGATAACTTTCTTAAATCAGAAGGGAAATTAATATTTTTTAAAAATTTATATTTTTGTGTCATTTGTTTCTTGTTAAAATATAATCTAAGGTCTCATTTAAATTACTAGTGTTTGAACTATACTTATTTAAATCTTTAATTATCTTAAATTTGATTTTATGACTATATTTAATAGCATTTTGATATCCTAGTAAACTGATTAAAGTAGCTTTACCTTTTTTCTTATCTTTCCCAGTTATTTTTCCTGCAATTTTAGAAGATCCTTTGAAATCGATAAGATCATCTGCTATTTGAAATAGAAGACCAATATTTGCACCAATATTTTCAAAAAATTTTATATCTTTATTATTTTTTTTTTTAATAATAGCCGGTGCAGAACAGCAAAAACTGAATAACTTTCCTGTTTTTTTTATTTCCATATCTATAATTTTATTTTTTGTGATCTTTTTCTTTTCAAAACTTAAGTCTAAATATTGACCACCAGCAATTCCTAAATGCCCAGAAGACTGAGATAATTTTCGAACTAGGTCTACTTTAGTTTTTTCATTAATCTTTAAGTTGGAACTGGTTATAATTTCAAAAGCCATTGTTAAAAGTGAGTTTCCCGCAAGTACTGCTGTGGACTCTCCAAATTTAATATGGGTAGAAGGCTTTCCTCTTCTTAAATTATCATTATCCATGCAGGGCAAATCATCATGAATAAGCGAATAGGCATGAATACATTCTATTGCAGCACCTAAGGCAATTAATGTTTTATATTCAATTTTAAATACAGCTCCTATATCTAATAAAATTTTTGATCTAATTTTCTTTCCTCCTGGGAATAAGCCATACTTCATAGCTGTGACTAATTCAGTTCTTTTTTGTTTCTTGATAAAATTTTTTAAAAATAAATTGGTATCTTTTGCTATTCTAACAAGTTTATTTATCATTTTTCTTTGAGGTTATGTTGTTAATTTTTTTCTTTGTTTCTTCATTAATAATTTTTGTGGTCTTATAAAATTTTTTTTCAATAATATTATTTAATTTTAATAATTTTTGGTAAGAATCAATTGAATTCTGAAGATTTTTTTCTGCTTCTAAAGATTCTATAATACTATTCGCTTCTTTTGTTAGCTCTTCAAGCGATTGTAAGTTATTATCAGGTAGTAAATTTTTATCTTTCATATAATAATAATTATTAATACATGAAAATTAATCAATCAAATATCAAAAAAGCAAAAAAATATCTTAATAAAAATCACTGTATAGCGATCCCAACTGAAACCGTTTATGGCCTAGCTGCCAATGCATATGTAGATTCTGCAGTAAAAAATATTTTTAATCTAAAAAAAAGACCTAAAAATAACCCCTTAATTGTTCATTATCTAGATATTGATTCTATTAAAAAAGATTGTTTTATAAATGATAACTTTATTAAACTTTGCAAAAAATTTTCTCCTGGACCAATAACTTATATTCTAAAATTAAGGAAGGATTCTAAAATTTCTAAATATGTTACAAATAATCAAAAAAATTTAGCAGTAAGGCTTCCAAAACATAAGGTATTTAAAGAATTACTTAAACAATTAGATTACCCTTTGGCAGCACCTAGTGCTAACATTTCTACAAAAGTAAGTGCTGTGCAAACTGCAGATGTTAAAGAAGAATTTGGGAATAAAATTAAATATATTTTAGACGGAGGAAAATGCACAGTAGGTATAGAGTCTACTATAATCAATCTTACAAGCAAACCTACTATATTAAGATTGGGTGGTTTAGATATTTCTAAAATTCAAAAAACTTTAGGATTTAAAATTAATATAAGTATAAATCCTAAAAATAAAATTGCACCAGGTCAATCTCGTCTTCACTATTCTCCAGGTATTCCTCTTAAAATGAATGTTAAAAAACCAAAAAATGATGCAGCATTTATTTTAATAAAAAAAAGAAAAACTAAAAAAAATAACTTTTATTATTTAAGCACTAAGAGTAATTTGGCTGAAGTTGCAAAAAACTTATACTCTTGTTTACGGAAAATAAAAAATCAGGGTTATAAATCAATTGCAGTAGAAAAAATTCCCAATAAAGGTCTTGGTAAAGCTATAAATGATAGATTATATAGAGCTTCAAAATTTTGATAAAAAAAAATTATTATTTTATAAAACTATTTTTTTTCTAATTTAAGCATTATTTTCAAAGAATACATAATACATTCAATTATAACTTTTTTATTGACAGATGAATTTGTATATCTAAAAGAAATTGGAATCTCTCGAATTGTCAAATTATTTTTGTACGCACACCAGACTTCTTCCAGTAGAAAATCAAAAGATTTTGTGTTAATTTTTTTTTTTAAGATAGTTAAAATAAATGTATTAGAAAAGCGTCTATATCCAGAAGTTAAATCATTATATCTTTTAAAATTAAAAATAGAGAAAGGAAAATTTAATGCAAAATTATAAACAAGATTTCCAATTTTGGTCAATAAAACTCTTCGTATAGGCTTATTGAAAATTGTTTCTCTTCTACCAATTAACAAATCACAATGATCATAATTTATGAAGTGTGGTAATTCTTTTGGATCATGACTCTTACCAGCATCCATTGATATTACATATTTATAATCAAGAGTATTTGCAAAATTAAACCCTTCCATAATTGATTGCGCTATATGTGTATTAGAATTATGTTCAATAATTTTAATATCATTAATCTCATGTAAGATTTTCCTAGTATTATCTGTACTACAATCATCAATTACACAAACATCACCATGCTGTAATGCTAGGTTCACTACTTCTTTTATATTGTCTTCTTCATTGAATGCTGGAATAACAATTAAAAAATTTTTTTTTTTTTGGAAAGACATCTTATAAATAATTAACTAATTTTGAATTTTATTTGAACATTAATTTAACTGCATTAATACTTTTGGACACATTATTGAAATTATTATTATTTTTTTCTAACATTTCAATAGAAACATGACCTGTATATTTGACTTTATATAAATAATAAATAAATTTTTTGATTTCACTTTTATATTTTAATATATCCCTTAAATAAGGGGTACTTATTTGCGCATGTTTTATTAAATTAGAATTTTTAGATATTATTTCAGATAAGTCTTCTTTGTTTGCAATTATTGTTCCAAGGTCTAAATTTAGTCTGAAATAGGGTTTGTTTATTCTTTTTATTAAATTAATCGCTTCGTTAGTGTTATTAATATACTCACACCCGTATAATTTTGGGTTTGCCTCCAAGCAAAAATAAATTTTTTTTTTATGGCAGTAGTCAGCTATTTTAGAGAAAATTTTAATAGATATTTGTTCTAATAATTTTTTTTTTTTTTTAAAAATTATTCTATTCTGAGGTGATCCAAATATTAATATTTTTGATCCTAATTTATGTGCTAAATCAATCTTTTTTATTATTTCATTTAAAAAAATGTTTTTTTGTATTTTATCTCCAAACATGTATGCATTTTTTGAGCCAAATAAAATAGATTGCATTGAATATAATTTAATCTTATGTGTATTCCAATACTTTTTTGTTTCTAATATATTTTTTGTACTATAGTCACCTCTTAAAATTATGTCTGGAGCGTACTCTAGTGACTTAATTTTGTGCTTTTTTATTAACTTAAGATAAGAATTATCAGAACAAGATTTCCAGGCAATATTTGATATTGTGAGTTTCATTTATTTTTTTTGATAAATTGATTCAATTCTTTTTCCAAATAGTTTTTCGAATAATGATATTTTTTCTTAAAATTACTTTTCATTTTCATTATTCGAGGTTTCATTTTATTTGAAATTTTTACATTAAAATTTTTTTTAGCTATATCGCCTAATTTTATTGGTTCTGACCAAACGTTAAATTCTTTTATTTTTTTTCTTAAGCAATAATTAATATCTTTAATTAAGTTATCAACATTATAAATTTGAACAATATCATTATGATTCAGTTGATCTAAATTTTTCTTATTGATTAAGTCAAAAATAAAATTTTTTTTGAGATTTTTTCCGTAGACAATAGGAAGTCTTATAATTAAAGAATCGAAACTTTTTTTAATAAATTCCTCTAAATATAGTCTATTCAAACCATAATCAGTGTTATTTTTTTTATTAATTTTACTTGATTCACTCTTATTACTATTATTACCATATACTTCGATAGTTGAGATTAGAATAAACTTAGTGGATTTAACTTTTTTAAGATAATTAATTAATTTTATTATTGCTTTTAGATCTGCTTTAGGAAATTTATTAGCTTGCCATCTTTTTGACGAGGTACCCGCACAAATTAATATATCGAAATCTTCACCTATTATTTTAGATATGTTTTTACTATTATAATTTGATTTAGTTTGAAATTGTTTTTTAAGATTTGAACCAATAAAACCGGAGTAGCCAATTAGGGCTATTTTTTTTTTATAATTTTTTTTTTCCATAATTTTTGAGTAAATTCTTTGGCCATCAAGGGTGCTGATATGTACTTGCCTTCATTAAAGGTATATATATTTTTTCCATTCCATTTATTTTTGGTAATCTTGGTTGACCTATCAGCGCTAATATCTTTTTTTGGAATTGGTCGCATTCCATAAAAAGATTTAACATACTTCAGTGTGTCAGTATAAAAAAAATATTTACTCGCTTTTTTAATCATTTTATCAAAATTTGTTCTCTTGCTAACCTCATTAAATTCAGTCTTTTTTACTTTCATAATTGAATTGGTTACATCATAAAGAAGGTAGTGATTTTTTTTACCAATATAAGGCATTAGTGTAATAAATAATCCATCCATTATAGTGATTGATGGGAATTTAATTTTTGACTTTACTACGGCAATTTCAGTCAATTGAAATATATAATTATTTTTTACATTTAATTTAAAAACGTTTTTTTTAATTACGTTTGCCCTGTCATAAGTCGTATTAATTATGAAATCAAAATTTTTAGATATTATCTTATTTTTATTACTAATTAATTTTATTTTATCATCTGATAATGTTGCTTTTTTTAAATCATAATTATTGATAAATTTTATTTGTTTATTTTTAATTTCTTTTTTAAGAAATTTTTTGATCTCAAGATGATCATAGCAACCTTCTTGACCAACAACTATTGATTCTAAATTTTTTTTTTTTATATATTTTGATTTATTACATATTTCAAATTCTAGATTATGTTTTGAAATAAATTTAATATAATCTTTTAAGCTAGTTTTAGAATTACGTTCAATACAGTAATAGCTTTTTTTTTTAATTAAAAATTTTTTATAATTTTTAGCAAAATAGTCAAATGCTAAACCACATTCTTTAGCTGTTATATTGGACCTCGGATAATGATAGCCCCTGTTTGCTCTATTATGTGTTGCATTTGATGTTCCTTCACAAATATCATTATTTTTATCTAAAATAACAATTTCAACATTATAACTTTTTAAATATTTTGCTAAAAAGCATCCATGTATTCCTGCTCCAATTATTAGAATTTTTTTCATTTGATATAAATTTTAACATTGTCTTTAACCTATAATATTTCAATCTGAAAGTTATTTTTATTTTTTAACTGTACACGATTCATTCTTTGTAATATTCTAAAACATGTTTTTCACTATTTATTTTATATCTCGTGCGCCTGCTAGGAGTCGAACCTAGAACCTCCTGATTCGAAGTCAGGCACTCTATCCAGTTGAGCTACAAGCGCATATAGTATTAATATTACATTTTATGAAAAAAAACATTAATTTAATAGTTGAAGAAAATGAAAATAATCTCAGACTTGATGTGTTCATTAACAAAAGAGAAAGTCTAATTAGTAGAACAAGAATTAAAAACTTAATCCTTAAAGAAAAATTAAAAATAAATAATATAATAATTAACAGTCCCTCAAAAAAAGTTTTAATTGGTGATAAGATAGACCTTCAAATTCCTGAACCTAGGGAAGCATCTTTAAAACCTTACAATTTTAAATTAGAAATTATTTATGAAGATAATGACTTATTAATAATTGATAAGCCAGCTGGAATAATTATGCATCCAGGTGCTGGTAATTATGATGAAACAATTGTTAATGCTTTAATGCATTATATCAAAGATTCATTATCTACAATTGGTGATGAATTAAGACCAGGTATTGTTCATAGAATAGACAAAGATACCTCTGGACTAATAGTTATTGCAAAAAATAATATAACTCATGAACATTTATCTCATCAATTTAGTGAACATACAATTACAAGAGTTTATCAACTATTAATTTGGGGGAAACTTAGACCCTCATCTGGAAAAATTAATACATTCATAACCAGAAGCTCAAAGAACAGACAAATGATGGAGGTTAGTAGCTCTAAAGGCAAAAGAGCAATAACTAATTATAAAACTATAGAGATTTTTGAAAATGATAAAACACCTACACTGAGTTTGGTCGAATGTAGATTGGAAACAGGAAGAACACATCAGATAAGAGTTCATATGACGTATATGGGTAATAGTATTATGGGTGATGGTAAATATAAAAAAAAATATAAGAAACTTAAAAATATTGATACTAGTTTAGAAAAATTAATTTATAAGTTAGACAGACAATTTCTACATGCTCATACACTGGGCTTTATTCACCCCAAAACTAATGAAGAAATGATTTTTACCTCAATTTTGCCACAAGAACTTGAAAATATTTTAGTATTGCTTAGAAACACTAGCAAATAAGATCTTGAAATATTACAATAATTAATTAAATAAATACAACTTATGAATAATACATTAAACAATAATCTTCCTGGCCTCTCAAATGAAGGTGGACTATCTGCTTATCTTGAACAAATTAAAAAATTTCCCATGTTGGCAGCTGAAGAAGAGTATATGCTAGCAAAGAATTGGAAAACAACAGGAAATGTCAAAGCTGCTGAAAAACTTGTAACCAGCCATCTTAGGCTTGTTGCTAAAATTGCAATGGGTTATAGGGGATATGGGCTTCCAATTAATGAAATGATTTCAGAAGGAAATGTAGGGTTAATGCAAGCTGTTAAAAAATTTGAACCTGAAAAAGGATTTAGATTAGCAACCTATGCGATGTGGTGGATTAGAGCTTCTATTCAAGAATACATATTGAGATCATGGAGTTTAGTTAAAATAGGAACAACTACTGCTCAAAAAAAATTATTTTTTAATTTAAAGAAAATTAAAAATCAAATTGCTCCTCAATCTGAGGGTGATTTGAGGCCTGAACATGTGAATGAAATAGCTAATAAATTAGATGTTAAAAAACATGAGGTTATTTCAATGAATAGAAGACTTTCTGGTAAAGAATTTTCTTTAAATGCTCAAGTAGGTGAAGATGGTGATGAGTGGCAAGACTGGTTAGCTGATAAAGAACTAGATCATGATCTTAAATTCGCGCATCAAGAAGAGATGGGACAAAGACAAAGCCTGTTAAAAGATTCTATAAAAGTTCTCAATGAAAGAGAAAGAGAGATTTTATATTCTAGAAGATTAAATGATGAGCCCACAACACTCGAGGATTTAAGTAAAAAATATAAAATTAGCAGAGAAAGAATTAGACAAATAGAAAATAAAGCCTTTGAAAAACTTCAAAAGCATATGTTATTATCTGCTAAATCTAAAAATTTACTACCTGTAAACTAAATTTCAAATGGATTCTCTAGGAGAATCGTATCTTCTCGTTCCGGACTAGTTGAAATGCTCGAAACTTTTGTTCCTATGAAATCTTCTAAGGCATAAATATAGTTTTTTGCATTTTCTGGTAAAGCCTCAATTTTTTTGATCCCTTGAGTAGAGCTTTTCCAGCCAGGGAAAGTTTTATAAATTGGTTTTATCTTTAGTTGATCTTCAACCGCTGCAGGAAGATAATCCATTTTTTTTCCATCTAATTCATATTCAATACACATTTTAATTTCATCTAACTCATCTAGAACATCTAATTTAGTTAATGCAATTCCATCTATTCCTGAAATTTTAATTGTTTGTCTAACCAAAACACCATCAAACCAACCACATCTTCTTTTTCTACTTGTCACTGTTCCAAATTCTTTTCCTCTTGATCCAAGTAACTCGCCTATCTCATCAGTTAATTCAGTGGGGAAAGGGCCTTCTCCAACTCTTGTTGTGTAAGCTTTTGTTATACCAAGTACATAATGAATAGAATTTGGACCACAACCAGTTCCTGTGGCAGCTGCAGATGCAACGGTATTGGATGATGTTACAAAAGGGTATGTTCCATGGTCAACATCTAATAAAATTCCTTGTGCACCCTCAAATAATATTTTTTTTTTTTGTTTTTTAAATTCATCAATTCTAAGCCATACAGGTTGAGAAAATTTTAATATTTCTGGGGCAATTTTTAACAGGTCTTCTTTTAACTTTTCTTTTTCAAAAAGTTTTTTACCTAATCCTTTTCTAATTGCATTATGGTGAAGAAGTACAGTTTCCAATCTATGATCAAGGTTTGTTTCAGATCTTAAATCCATAACACGGATAGATCGTCTTCCAACTTTATCTTCATAGGCAGGTCCAATTCCACGTCTTGTAGTACCAATCTTTCCTTTTCCAGCCGCGTCTTCTCTTATTTCATCCATCTCTCTATGAAAGGGCAAAATAAGGTTTGCAGACTCAGATATTATAAAATTATTTATATTCACCTCAACGCCTTTACATCTAATTTCTTCAATTTCTTCTAATAGTGCCCAAGGGTCAACTACAACTCCATTGCCAATAATGGAGATTTTATTTTTTCTGACAATACCAGAAGGAAGCAATCTCAATTTATAGGTAACACCATCAATAACTAATGTGTGCCCAGCATTGTGACCACCTTGAAAACGAATAACAACATCAGCCTGATCTGATAACCAGTCAACTATTTTACCTTTTCCTTCGTCTCCCCACTGTGATCCAACAACTACTACATTTTTCATTATCTAAATTTTTTATTTATTATTATTGAACTTAAATGATTTATAGGACCATGGCCTTTGCCATAATTAAGGTTAGATCTTATGGAATTATTTACATACATAGTGGCTAGCTCACAAGATTTCTTTAATGTTTTTCCACATGCAAAAAATGTAGAAATAGCAGATGATAGTGTACAACCCGTTCCATGTGTATTGCTGGTTGTAATTCGTCTATTCTTTATAATAAAGATTTCATTTTTATTAATAAATATATCTTGCACTACTTTAGAATCTAAATGGCCACCTTTTATAAAAACATTTTCTGCCCCTAATTGAATTAATATATTTCCAGCATAAATCATATCCTCTTTTGTTTTTATTTTAGTCTTAGTCAGTATTTCAGTTTCAGGAATATTGGGGGTTATTAAACTAACTCTTTTTATTAATTCAGTTTTTAATAATTGTATTGCTTTATCATCTATTAATTTTGCTCCTCCCTTAGCAATCATAACAGGGTCTAAAATTATTTTTTTAACTTTAATAAGATCTAATGAGTGGATTACAGCTTTTATTACCTTAGGAGAATGCAGCATCCCTATTTTTATGGCATCTGGTTTAATGTCTTTTGAAGTAAATTCTATTTGGTCAGAAATTTTTTTTGGTTTAATAGGTACAATTGATTTTACACCAGTTGTATTTTGAATTGTTACAGCAGTTATTGCTGTCATTGCATAAGAACCAAGGGCAGTAACAGTTTTAATATCTGCCTGAATGCCTGCGCCTCCAGATGAATCTGATCCTGCAATAATTAATATTTTAGACTTCGGTTTCAATTTATTTAATTTTTTTTAATATGATGTTTAAACATTTTTGAAGTAGTTTATTGTTTTCACTTTCGCCCATTACTCTAATCTTTGACTCTGTTCCTGATGCTCTAACTAATATTCTTCCTTGTCCCTTCATTAATTTTTCTGCAGCTTTAATGGATTTTTTTATATTAATATTTTGAATTATGCTTTTGTCCTTAATATCAATATTTTTTAATATTTGTGGTGTTTTTTTAAAGGTATCAAAAAAATTGCTAGCTTTTTTTCCTTTTCTTAAGGAAAATAAAACTTCTAATGCAACTAACAAGCCATCTCCGGTAGTTGCAAATTTACCTAAAATAATATGCCCAGATTGTTCACCCCCTAAATTAAAATTATTTTTTTGCATTTTTTCTTTTACATAACGATCACCTACGTTTGTTCTTTGAAATTTTATATTTTTTAATTTAAAAAACTTTTCTAGTCCATAATTAGACATTAAAGTACCGACAACACCTCCTCTTAACATTTTTTTTTTTT